>Ga0209726_10000050_pt1 | contig 235870 bp, 222 predicted proteins | sample Subgrocontami54m_FD_187453 | JGI IMG/M metagenome (GOLD analysis project Ga0209726, IMG submission 187453) | Subsurface groundwater microbial communities from S. Glens Falls, New York, USA - GMW46 contaminated, 5.4 m (SPAdes) (version 3) | ecosystem: Environmental > Aquatic > Deep subsurface...
AATTTTTTATGAATTTGGCCAGCCATCTTGGAATCCTTTCGTTTCTTCCAAGTATGGCTTATTTAGGGTGTCCACTTTTAAATGAAAAATTCATCAAAAAGTGTCCACTTTTAATTCGTAAATGACAGATAGTCCGGTGAAATTTGACGAAGCGCGAAAAGATGCTATACTTATTTCCGTCGGGAAATTAACGTTGCCTGTTATTTCCATCGACCATTTGATCAAAATGAAAAAACGGGCCAATCGGCCGATTGATAAGCTGGATATTCAGGACTTGAGGATTGTTAAAAAATGGCGGGGCAGGCAATAAATTTCGGATGGGAAGCGCGGGAAGATTACATACGAAGGGCCATGAAAATTTCTCCTAAAAGGAAATTGGAATGGCTCTATGAAATAAATGAGTTTTTTGGGAAATACGCTCCTAAGAAATCCAGGATCGCAAGAATGAAATTACGCGCTTTGCGATCGAGAAGTTAAATCGCTCTTTAAAATAACGTACCACTGAAATATGGGGGTGACTGGCCTCGACTCTGCTTCGCCCAAAGGTTTTCGCGTTGGGCTTCGCAGCAGTTTCAGGCGAAGCAGCCGCTGCGAAGCTCCCAAACAAAAGTTTTGGAGCGTAGCAGGGTGTGTTATCCCATAATCTATGGGGGTGATTGGCTTCGACTTGTGTTATCAGTGGATAGGTGGCATGCCGCGGACGCTTGGTTGGCCGCGTTAACAATCCGAGCACACTACAAACGCAAATGAAAATGACGCGTTGTTAGCAAAAGCTGAAGCGATCGTCGCTCCGGTCTTCAGTGCTCCGGCTCTGAATCCGACGATGTTCGCGCCGGCCTTTGCTAGCGCAGCCTTCGTTACTAAGTAATGAAGCCCTCTTACCCGGTACGTCCGCGCTCGGGATAAGAGGACATTAGCGGACTGGTTCCGATGGACGCCTTCACCGTCGGGACGAGAGTTTCGAAGGATGGTCCTGTTCTGGGTTTGTTTGTCGAAACACAACGGGACGACAACTTAAAGACAAACTAGGCATGTAGAGGCTTATCCAACGGAACTCAAGGACCCGGGTTCGATTCCCGGCACCTCCACTTTTATTTTCACACACCCGCAGTTTTAACGACGAAGTCGGCCTTTTATTTATCTATCCCCCTGATAAATAAGGCAGATGTAAAACAATACACATCAACTTTAATCAAGGTTAGACAAGCTACCAAAACCACGTTTCTAGATAGAAATGGTGGTAAAATGGTGGTAGCTTTTCTATGTCTTCAAGCCCCCAAGGTCTTTCTTTGGGGGTTTTTTTATTTTCATACCATTGAAAGTCAAGGAGGCAGATCATGATAAATGAAGGGAAAGTTAAAATGGATATAACGAGTATAAACGACATCGTCACCGATGTTCTGGTCGAAATCGAGGGTAAGTCGCCGATGTTTACTTTGGATTTATTGCCGGATGGTCTTTTAAAAGATTTTGCCCAATTTGCATATCCGTTATCAGAGGCATCTATGCAATATCATATGGCAACAGGTTTGGTCATGGCGGCATCACTTCTGGGAAGAAATATTTATATGCATGAGGGAGCTTCTACATATTATCCCAATTTGTACATCCTTGTCATCGGCAAATCCGGGATTTCCAGAAAATCAACAGCTTTGAATTTAGTTCATAGATTTATATCAAGGGCAGATCCACATTTAATCTTAGGTACTTCTATGAGTCCAGAAGGTCTACTTGAGGCCTTTCGAACGAATAATTGCCGACTGTTGGTTTACGACGAGATAAAACATTTAACAGATAATGAAGGAAAATCATACGGCACAGGCATAATCTCGCTGTTTACTTCACTTTGGGATAACCCGTACATGCAAAGAATAGAGATTAAAAGTTTGCCGGATGATCAGAAAACAATCCATCAGCCAACTTTAAACATTATAGCGGCTTCAACGCCGGATTGGTTGCAGATAAATAAGGTGGATATCCGGGGCGGATTCTTAGGCAGATTTGTTCCGATTTTATCGGACAATGAGAATAGAAGACTACCAATAAGGCCACCCATTGATCAAGAGCGTTTTGATGAGTTGTTAGGTCAGTTCATAGCATTGAAGATGATCGGTCATCCCTACGTTTGGCATCCCGATGCTATAAAGCCTTTCGAAAAGTATTATCATAAATCATGTGATGAATTTGACAGATTAGAAAACAAGGCCAATATTCAGCCGTTCTGGAGCAGGAAAGACACGCATGTCCGAAAGCTAGCTATGATATTTGATACGTGTAGCGCAAAACCTACATATCAGATCACAGTTCAGAATCTTGAATTTGCGATCAGGTTCATGGATATGGTGACTAAATATTATCAGTTGATGTTGGACAGGCTGACCTTTAGCAAGGCAGAACGGGATGAGCATGAATTCCTTGAAAGATTAAAGGGCAACTCTGATGGGATAGTTCATTCAAAAATAATGAGAGATATGCATCTGACTAAAAAGGACATGATGACGGTCGTGGATTCATTGTTGGAAAAAGATCTGATAGAGGTTAATGAAGACAGAACTGCCAAAAAGCCGAAAAAGATTTATAGATGTAAAAGAGCGGATTAAATCCCAAGTGAATTTGTGAATTTAATCGGGAATTTATTGTTCTGAATCGAGAAAGCAGGCCTGTAATTGGTTAAATTTTCAATAAATACACAGACCATTTGTGAATTTAATCGGGAGTGTTTTTGAATATAAAATTGAATAAAAATATAATAAATTAACAAATTATTAAATGCTATGTACAAATTGTTTTCCAAACAAAGAAAAGGGATGCAAACAAAGGCAAGGTTGGAAGCAAACACATCAATCGTAAATTTGTTAATTTATTGTTTTGGGCTTCTTGTAGGCCTTTGTTTTGTCAGCAAACAATAAAGACCTATATCTTATTAGAATTTCTTATATACGGGGCATCGTGGTGAACGTGGGAGGCATTCTAGAGGTGCCTCAGGGCTTAAAAAGTGCCGATGGTCACGCAATAGGAAAGAATGTATGTTATTTTGAAATTTTTAAAATAGTCCGTCCGCTGAGCACTCTTGTGGTTAGGTATAGATAGAGCGTAACGGATACTGCGGTCATAGTGTTTTGAAGGCGCAGGGGGGCTTTTTAGAAAGGAGTGCAGACCATGAGCTATGTAGTTTATGCCGATATTTTTGATCGCCTCTGGGAAGAAGGCCGATGTGAAGAAGCCCTCGACGCTTACTATTACGTTGGCAGAATATTTGAGCGGGCAAAATATGTTGCCCAATACTATGCAAAGAAAGGCCAACTAGATTTTGCGATGGCAGAGTATGAATTTTTTATTGAGTCTTGCTTGCAGATATCAGATCGATTTCTTCCATATCCAAGTGGCCCCGTAGAACTTTATCTGTTAGGTGAGTGGTTTGAAGAAACAGACCCTTTGAAAGCAGAGAAATACTTAAGATTATACCTTAAGGCAGATCAATTTAAGTTGACAATGGGGGAAGGGATTGCTTTCAAAGTTGAAGCAGAAGAGATTCTTCTGAGAATCAGAAAAAATGGTTATTGAAAATTATTCAAGCAGCTTGGAAGGAGAGGTCTTCAACGCTTTGGCGAGCTTTTCAATCGTTTCGACTTTAAGATTGGGCGGATTTTTCCCTTCAATCTTTTGCAGATATTTGTAGTCAATATCCGCCAGTTCTGCAAGCTGGTCTTGGGTCAAACCCATTTTTGTTCGGAGATTCTTAATTTTAGCCCCGATAACTAATCTGATTGAGGTCTTCATGCATCGTATTATCGTACGGTGGTTTAATTATTTACACCTAACTGCAGTAAGGTATATAATATCTGCCAAAACTAGACCTTGGAGGTGTAAATGAAAAGATGGATTTTAGGTGCGGTTTTGATTTTACTTAGCTATCAGATTCCAGCGACAGCAGGCTTTCTTACTAAAGAGCCTCACAAAATGATGAGAATTGAAGCGGAAGCTGATGTTGTTGATGAGGTCGTAAAAAATGCTGAAGAAAAGAAGAAAGCTAAGGAAGAAAAGGTTAAAGACCAAGCAGAAGTGCCAGCTCGAGCAGGGTCTGCATCCTCTGCAACAGTCCAAACCAGAGCGGATCAATCAACCCATGAAAAATCCGGCTTAAGAGGGTTTGTAGAAACTCATATTGGCGAAATCATTTTGGCAGCACTTGGAATTATTGTTCTTAATATTTTCTTGTGTTTGAATGGAAAGGTCGTTTGTTACAGCGGATGGATAGACTTCTCAATCAGCTCGATCATCCCGGGGGTTCTTGCCGCAGTACTCGTTATTTTAGGCTTTTTTTATAAAGCCTTATCAACGTCAACAATGATATTCATTCTTTTTATAATAGCTGGGATTTTCTTCGTATGGAATTTAATTATGCCCATTAAGTACAATCGATTTTTGGGAGGGTGGTCGGTTTTGATTATCCCGATTATTTATCTCGGCCGGATAATTATTTCTACTATCTCGGTGCTTTTTATCGTAGGAGTATTATTTAAGAAGAATGAGGAGAATAGATCTGGAGCTCTGGACTTTATGGTAAATTTGTTGTTCGGTATTACGGTTGCTGTTCTCGTTGAAGGTTCAAAGCATAATAAACTTTTGAGCGAAGAGTTAGGCGAAGATCAGGCAAAATACAGAAGTGTTAGTCCAACTCAATCTATGGATATATTAACGGCTCAAACAATCTTAGGTGTTGATTCTAATGCTTCAATGGTGGATATCAAAAAGGCATATCAAAATCGAGCATTGAAATACCATCCAGATAGATATAGCACTGCTGATGAAAAAATGAAACAAGAGGCAAATTTTCGCATGTCTGTTATAAATAACGCCCATGAAGTTTTACTTGCGGGGTGATAGATGAAAAAATGTCCTTTTTGTGCAGAAGAGATACAGAATGAAGCCTTGATTTGCACCCACTGCGGGAAAGAAATTTATGAAAGAAAAGGTTGGGGGAGTATAGCCTTTGGATTACTTTTAATCTTTAATTCCTCGACGCTTGGTGCTTTTAGCGCACTAGTATTAGGACCGTCTGCCTTTGTTACATCTCCTATCATCGGTCTTATTGGAGGATTCTTTATCGCTAATGGCATTAGTAACTTAACACATATTGGAAAACCGGAATATACTGCTGTAGCCACTGGGGTTCCTAAAAAGATATGCCCATACTGTGGAGAAAAAATTCACGGTGAAGCAATCAAATGTGTGTACTGTGGATCAGACTTTAAAGAGGATTCTAAGACAAATGTTTCATCTGATAAACAGGTAAAACCAATTGAAAATACTAAGGTGAATCAAGGTGATGGGGCAATTAACCCTATGGTAGCATGGTTAATTACAGGAGGAGCCGCCGTCTTTTTATTATTTGCTGTGTATTATTTTATTATGCACGTTTTCATTATGCGTAGGTAAGAAATTCGAAAGATTTAATGTGATCAAACTTGGTCTAGACATTGACGACACAATAACCGCTTGTCAGGGTCTTTTTAGTTTGATGACAGACGCGGTCAAACAGAAGGGTGGTCAGGTTCACATTGTTTCTTCAAGGACAGATGATCCAAAAGTTAGGCAGATCACACAAGATGAATTGTTTTCATTAAATATCTGCTATGACGAATTGTATTTACTTCCAAACAGTGCACAAGCTACGAAGACCTGTCCTCATAACGAATTAGATTGGTATGAGAAATTTCTTTGGCAGAAGATCGATTATTGTAAACAGAAAGGGGTCACAATCTTTTTCGATGATGAGCAGAAGGTTATAGACCTTTTCCATCAATACGCACCAGAAATAAAAGTATTCAGGTCATGTAAAATTTAATCTGATAAGAATTGGTGTCAGTAAATTATTTATTGACCATCAAATAATTTTGGAATAGGATGTAGAGGCTTGTAGAGGGTTTATGACTAATTTAAAAAGATATCTAACAGTTAAAAAAGCAGCAACCTTTTTGGGAGTCACTGTGATGACTTTGCATAGATGGGATGCTAAGGGGAAATTAAAAGCCCGGAGGCATCCCGTTAATCGTTATAGGCTCTATAAAAGGAGCGATTTAACAAAAATACTAAAAAAACTTTCTCGTTAGGTACTCAACTAAATGTCAAAACCTTCCCCTTTAGATTTGAAGTTATTGAGCTGCAAAGAAAAGCTCATCAATCTCACCAGACAGAATAATCTCTTATTTTATAAAAAGCGTAAAAAGTCTTCCCTTGTCGTTAAAGCAAACGATATCCAATCTTTTTATAATGACTTATTGGATGAAGAAAGATTTCGTTTTTGGGAGATTCCTAAAAAAGAAGAAGAGAAAGAGATTGAGCAAGATAAACTTTTCCCTGAGAAAACAGAAGAACAGCCAGAAGCAGAAGTTGATTGGTTGTCTGTCAGTCCCCCCGAAGATGATCAAATTGTCTGCGAGTTCTCTACCAACGATGAATTACATAAAATTTTAAAGAATCTTTTTCGTCGGGCTAAAACTGAGTTCGACGAAAAGGGCTTGAATATTGCCTATGTGTTCTTTGGTTTAATGGAGTGGTCAGAAAAGCAGACGAGCGAACGTATTAAATCTCCTATAGTTCTTGTCCCCATAAAGATCGAACACAAATCAGCTAGGGAATCTTACACTATTTGCCTAGGCGATGAAGAAGTTGTTTTAAACCCTGCCCTAAAGGTCAAATTTAAAAGAGACTTCAATATAGCTTTGCCAGAGTTGGAAGGAATTTCAGAGGAGTGGAGTTTAATTAAATATTTTTCTGCTTTAGAGGAGCAACTTGCTTCTTTAAAGGTTAAAGTTTCGCCGGAAGTACATATTGGGCTTTTTTCTTTTCAGAAGTTAATTATGTATATTGATTATGAGAAACATCACGACTTAATGAAAGAGCATTTCCTAATTTCATGCTTTGGTGGGGAAGGAAAAGTTGATGGAATTAATGAATTTGGTGGCGATGGAGATGAAAAACTCGATGATATTAAGGATGTTAAGAGGCAATTTCACATTTTGGATGCTGATAGCAGTCAACAGCGATGTATAGAAGCGGCTTGTAATGGTGCTAGTTTTGTCATGGTAGGGCCTCCCGGAACAGGTAAGAGCCAAACAATCGCAAATATAGTTGCCGAATTTATTGAGGATGGTAAATCAGTTCTTTTTGTTAGTGAAAAAATGGCTGCTTTGGAGGTTGTTTTCAAGCGTCTTAAGGAATGTGATCTTTCCGATTTTTGTTTAGAACTTCATAGTCATAAGGCCAATAAGAAACAAGTCATAGCAGAACTAGGAAAGTCGCTTGCGGAGAGGGTAATTCCTAGCGAAACTGTATCAGAGGTGGATTATAAACAGTTTTTACGTTTGCGAGATAGATTGAATAATTATCTGCTTGCGTTGCATGAGAGGCGACAACCATTGGGGTTGAGCGTATATGAGGTCTTAGGGCAGCTATCTTCATTAGAATTGATGCCATATATTCCAACAGGATTAACCAAAGATTACATGAATAATGAGGTGATAAAGGAAAATGATAAGGTTATTTTATCTTGTCCAGAGTGTAGTCAAAAATTAAGGTTACCTGATGTCAGCAAGAAAAGCCTTCTCGTCACATGCCCAAAATGTAAGAAAGAATTTCCTTATGAGAAATATCATGGGATTCGTGTCCAGGGTATCACGCAGGAATCGCTTCTTGAATTCGATACATTGTTTGATAGTTTGGAAGGTCTATGGGATGTCTTTATCAAGGGAAATAGTTTTTCATGGTATGGATTCAAAAGTCTGAACTATACTCCCGCTTTGAGGTATGAGTTACAAGACCTTTTAGAAAGAGTGCTTAATCGTGCGGTAGCTTTGACTAGTCGGGTAAGTGATTTTCAAATCAATTTAGGTACTCTGCCAGTATTTTCATTTTTAGATTTTATTCGAATAAAAGATGCTATTGAACATCTTACAGAAGACGTTTATGTACCTTCAAATTGGATTAAGAGTTTCGATTATCAGAAGATTTCCCAATCTGTCACGAAATCTAAAGAATCGAAAGAGAGGTATTGTCTAGCGAGAGACTATCTTAACCATATATACAATGAAGGCTTCTATACATTGGATGACAAATATATTAAGGGCTTAATATCGGCGTTTCGTGATCTGCAGACTAAGCTTGGCGTTCAAGACTATCAGGTTGCAGAACTAATCCGGGATTTGCCAATGCTTCGAGACTCACTTCGTCTCTTTGAAGAAACATTAAGAAGTGTTTCGAGTAATCAGGAAATTGTTTGGCAAGATTTAGAGATTAGCGCTATTAAGAGTTTAAGAAATGTCGAGTTTGTTTGCAAGGCAATAAATATATTGTTTGATAATGAAAAGCGCCCAGAGTCGGCATGGTTTAATAATGCAATTTATGCGGATCTGGATTCACGTTTACAATCGATTGAGCCCCAGGTCGAAAGCATTAAAAACGCTGAACGAGAATTATTAATTAAATATAAACCAGAAATTTTAACTTTAGACGTTGATCGATTATTAGAATTATTCAAGAAAAATGGGTTTTACCGAACTTTAATTTTGAAGTACTTTTCACCCGTCTATCATAAGGATTCCAAAAGAATCCTTGAGCATTCATTGAAATCAAAAAAGATTAATCCGAAAGATATTTATGACGATCTTTCAAAAATAAAAAGACTCGCAGAATTGAGAAGTTCTGCTAAAGAGCAGGAAGGGACGGATCGTAAATTGTTTGGCCGTTTTTATGAGGGTGAGAAAACTAAGTTTAATGATGTACGTGAGGCTTTAGAAGGTTTGTATGCAGTGCAATTATTAATGAAAAAGTTGGGCTTGGCAGACAGTCCCGCTCAGATTGAAATGTTGCGTGATAATGAATTGTGGCAAAGATGTTCAAGTATGGCTGAAGAAATATCCAAACAAGATAAGAAAGTATTTGAATTTCTTCTTAAGAAGGGAATCCCAATTGCTGATATTAAGTCTTTGACAATTCCAGATGTGCTTTCTAAAATATCTCAAATTATTACTTCAAGCATTTCTCTATTGGCAGTATTGCCGTCCTTTCAAAGTTGTCTTATTTCAAAAAGCAATTTTCCTTCGATTCAAGAGATTGAAGAATCCCTCAAGAGTTTATGGGAGTGGCGAAGTGTAAGAGAAGAGATTGCCCGCAATTCAGAAGAGTTTACTTTAGAATTTGGGGAATTTTACAACGGGGTCAATACTGACTGGTTAAAAATAGAAAAAGCAGCCGCCTGGTATCAAGATTTTCTTTCTATGCATTTTACTTTACCGGCAGATGGAAAATTAAAAGATTTATTAGTAAAACCAAACTCTAGGAAGATTGATAAACGTGTTATTGCGGATTTCGATGCCTTAATTGTTGGACTCTCTGATGATCTGGCTGCTTTAGCAGATCAATTTAATGAACTAGTCCTTAATGACAAGAATATTTTTTTGAACGATGATGAATTTATACTTGTCCTTGAAAAAGTACGTCAGTTAAAAGATAGCATTGATGAAATTAAGCTTTGGACTGATTGGCAAAGATTAAATTATTCTCTTGGGAGAGCAGGTCTAGAAAAATTTTTGTCGGAAATATTTGTTTCTCGGGATCGGATTTTTTCAGAACAAGTTAAATCTATATTTCGGAAAGCCATTTATAGTGAATGGCTTAATGCCGTATATGTAGACGATCTTATCCTAAAAGACTTTAGAGGTGAAGACCATACAAAAGCACGTGATAAATTCATTGAGCTTGATATTAAGCTAACACGATTGTCTAGAAGTCTGGTCATTCAGAGTGGAAATGAACGTAAACCCATAATGTTAAATGGGAGTGCTATGGGGTCTCAGGTTGGTCTCTTAAGGCGTGAAATGGCTAAGCAGAAGAGGCATAAACCTATAAAGAAGCTTTTTTCAGAGATATTTGATTTGGTAAAGAAGTTAAAGAAATGTTTTTTGATGAGTCCCATGTCGGTTTGCCAGTTCCTAGAACCTGGGAAATTTAAGTTTGATCTGATTATTTTCGATGAGGCTTCTCAGATATGTGTTGAAGACGCATTTCCTGCCATCTTGCGAGGCAATCAGGTAATTATAGTTGGAGATAATAAACAGCTTCCACCTACATCTTTTTTTAAATCAGAAGAACAATATGAGTTTGACAATGATGAGGATGCTCCAGACATTGAGAATTTGGAAAGCATTTTAGACGAGTGTAGAGGATTAGGCCTCCGGGAAAGCTTGTTGAAATGGCATTATAGAAGCCGACATGAAGACCTCATTACATATTCGAATTGCAAATTTTATGGACGCCAATTAGTTACTTTTCCAGGAGCAGAAGTAGATGTCGAGCACTTGGGCATAAAGTTTGAATATGTAGAAAATGCTATTTATGACAGAGGAGGTCGAAGAGATAATTTAGCTGAGGCTAAAAGGGTAGCAGAACTTGTATTCGACCATTTTAAGAATTATCCAAATAAAAGCCTAGGTGTTGCGACTTTGAGTATAGCGCAGATGGAAGCTGTGTGGGATGCTATTGATTTGAAGTTGAAGGAGAACCCCGAGTATGAGAAATTTTTTATTGAAGATCGCCTAGAAGGTTTCTTTCTAAGGAATCTCGAGAATCTGCAAGGCCATGAACGTGATGTTATCATTTTTAGTGTTGGTTATGGTAAAGATGCTACTGGCAGATTAAGTATGAATTTTGGACCTTTAAATAAAAATGGTGGCGAACGACGTCTTAACGTACTCATTACACGTGCCCGTGAGAAGAATATAGTTGTTACTTCAATCAGGGCGTCTGACTTTTTTCCAAATATAACCGCTGAGGGAGTGCTTCATCTTAGAAATTATTTGATTTTTGCTGAAAAGGGTATCAATTTTCTTGAGGCAGGACTTCTGGGTAACCTTGAAGATTTTGAAAGTCCTTTGGAAGAGAGTATTGCTGCTGCTATTCGTCAAATGGGCTATGAGGTGGTGTGCCAAGTTGGGTGTGCTGGATATAGAATAGATTTAGGGATAGTTGATCCGATGAATCCAAAAAGGTACATAATTGGGATTGAATGTGATGGGGCAACGTATCACTCTTCACATTCAGCTCGTGATCGTGATCATCTTCGACAATCTGTTTTAGAAAATATGGGGTGGTGCATATATCGTATTTGGTCACCGGATTGGGTTCATCAGAGGAGTATTGAGGTTGCTAAATTAAAAGATGCAATTGAGGCTGCACGCTTTGAGAGAGAAGCGTCTAGCCGAAGTAGAAGATATATAAATGAACCTTTAGAGTTGAAAGTTGTCCAAAATTCTCAAGGTTCAGATGAATCAATAGCTATCGGTATTGAGTATGTCGTTTCAGATCTAGGAAGGCGTTATAAATCTAAAGATTTTTACTCAACGGGAGGGCAAGCCATACGGACTTTATTAAAAAAGGTTATCATGGATGAGGCTCCGATTCATATTGATTTGCTTTTTAGAAGAGTGATGGCCTGCTATCAACTCGAAAAAATGGGAGATCGGATTTATAGTCGCCTTATGGAATTGTTAAAAGAGGTAGTTCGCGACTCTAGTATTCGTGTAAAGGGTAATTTTGTTTATACAAGAGATCCTATTAGAGCCCGACGTCCGATTTCTGGCAACGAAGAAACATTAAGAGATATTGAATATATTTCTCCAGAAGAGATTCAGGATGTAATGACAAAAATTATTCAACTACACTCAGGCGTCACAGCGGATTTTCTTTTCGGTGAAACTCTAAAGTTTTTTGGATTTCAGCGCCAAACTGAATCTGTTGTGAAGTTCCTTAAGCAGAGTGTAAAAAGACTTATGAAAGAAGAGAAGCTCCAGTCCAAGGATGATTTTCTAATTGTGGTAGAAGTCAATTGAGTTCTGCTGAACACTCCTATATGAAAAACCTTGAACGCCCCTCCGGTTAATCAAAGCAAATAAACCTGCCTATAGTTTTGTATAGAATTTCCAATACAAAACCGTTAAAATATCTGTAACCAAAAAAACTAATGTTTATTTGCTGTAAGTTAGAAAATATTTGTGGGGGAGTATGGCGTTAAATTTGAAGCAATTCACGAAACGAGTTAGGGAATACATTGAGATAGAGGCCCATACTAAAGTAAAAAAGATTTCTTTTGTCGAACGATATCAAATTTTCGGTAAAGAAGACCTCGTATTTTCCGTCTTAACTTCTGATAAAAAAGATGCTCAGTGGTGGATCATCGGTGGTTCCACACCAATGAATCTTTACTCAAAATCTCATTTTCATTCTGCTGATGAAGCTTTTTCTATGCATACCGGATTAATGATTCGAATGGCAGCTCATGATTTTAAACATTCCACCAAAGTGCCTAAAGATATTGGTTATGACGCGTTTATTTCGCATGCTTCCGAAGATAAGAAAGGATTTGTTCGCCCTCTAGCAAAAGAACTTAGCAGAATAGGTTTTCGTGTTTGGTATGATGAATTTGAACTTAGCGTTGGAGATAGTCTGAGACAATCAATTGACCGAGGTTTAGTGAATTCTAGATATGGGATCGTTGTTTTATCGGCTGCATTCTTTTCCAAAAACTGGCCACAATATGAACTCAACGGGTTAACCGCTAGAGAAATGAAAGGGCGTAAAGTCATTTTACCTATTTGGCATAAGATTACTAAGGATGATATATTGAAGTTCAGTCCTTCTCTTGCAGACAAAATTGCCATTACTACCAAGGGGCGTAATATCAAAGAAATTGCTAAAGGACTTGCTAAAGTTCTTGAAGAAGGTGATTACGTAGAGTAATACACAAAAAGAAGCTAAGTGTCTGCATTAGTTAGGTTTTGGGTCGTACAATATTTCTGCTTGCTCCATTTATTGGATGGTAGTAGAATATTGTAGCAAATTTAAATATCTCGATGAATGGGTGAAAAATGAAGCTCAATCGTTTTCTTGTAAAAAATTATCGTAATGTAAATGATTCTGATTGGATTGACGTCAATCAGGTTACAGCCTTTGTTGGCCAGAATGAAGCTGGCAAAAGTAACCTATTTGAAGCCTTGTATCATGTGAACCCCATGATGGAAGGGGATAAATACAATATAGATGAAGACTGGCCGGTAGATGATTGGGGCAATAAGAATAAACAAGCTATTGTTTGCACTGTTCAGTATACCCTTGATTCTGATGAAATAGCTGATTTGTATAAGCAGGCCTACCGTTCTCCGCAAGAAAATAAAAAGAGCGAAGAAAGTCTTGATAAACAAGAAGCTCCACAGCCCAAATTGCCACGAACTATAATTCTTGAAGCTCAGCGTGGATATAGCAATGTCACATCTTTTTGTATTGTAGGTAAAGGCCAAGAAGACCTTGACCCAAGTATCGTTCAGCAGTGGGCTAAAAGCAATGTTCTAAAATTTGTTTATATTCACGAATATGATATGTCAGGTTCTCAGATTGAACTTGATCAATTAAAGAAAAGGCGTGATACAACCAAATGGGAAAATCTCTCCAATGAAGATCAGACAATCTTAATCATTCTCGACCTTGCAAAGATAGATTTAAATTCTTTTATAGAAAAAGGCCAATCAGCCGAAGGTAGAACTATCCGTTCTTTTGATAAGAAATCTGCCTCGACATATCTTTCCAATCAATTTAAGAATTTGTGGCGTCAAAAAGACGTGCGGTTTGATATAGATGTGGATGGTACAACGTTAAATATTTTCGTTGAAGACTCTGGAATAGGCATGCCTGTTAGGCTTAATAGAAGATCCACGGGTTTTCGTTGGTATGTTTCTTTTGCCTGGAAGTTTACCCATGCAAGTAACGGTCAGTATAAGAATTGTATTTTACTTCTAGAGGAACCAGGCATACACCTTCATTATGATGGGCAGCGTGATCTTTTAAATGTTTTTGAGGAACTATCTGAAAAGAATACAATACTTTATTCTACACATCTTGCATCTATGGTCAACCTAGCCTTCCCGGAGCGTATCAGAATTGTTGAAAGTAAAAACAATCATGCTGTCGTAAAAACTGGCGTTGTTAGTTCACAGAAGGCGCCAATGGCTGTTATTGAGGTTTGTCTGGGTCTTACGGGAAGCATGAGCGGCTTGCTTAGTAATCGTCAATCTTTAATTGTAGAAGGCGGCGATGATGCATTAATTCTTCAAAAGTTATCGGGTTTGATGAAAATTAGCAATAAGACTGGGTTATCAGATTTGATTTATTTATGGCCAGCAAAAGGTGCGCCACAAACACCTATGTATGCTGCGTTTGCCATTGGTAATAAATGGGACGCCGGAGTTCTATTAGATACGGATTTAGCAGGTAATGAGGCAAAAAAGAAGATTGATGAATTATACTTGTCGAAAATGTCCGAACAAGACCGTAAAAAGTTTCGTGTTTTGCAAATAGGAAAATCGGCTGGTATTTCAAAAACAGATGCAGCTATAGAAGACTTATTCCCAGATGATTTTTATGTTGAATGCGTTAATACAGCTTATGGTTTAGCAATTAAGAAAGAAAATTTGTCATCAGACGGCTCGGATATGATAACCAAGCGCATTGAAAGTTTTTTAATTGCAAATCATGGTTACAAGGAACTCGACAAGCGACGCATAATGAACGTAATGTTAAAAGAATTTGATACTTGGAAATCTGCAGATGATTTGCCACAAGGAACAGCAAAAAAAGCAGAAAAACTTTTCAAAACACTTAACGAAGCCTTCGAAGTCAGCATCAGTCCCGAATTACTTCCTCTTAAATAATTCTTTAATATATTATTCATCGGTACTGGATCTCTTGTCCACACTTATTCTCGGGCAGTTTCCCCTTGCCCGAAGTCCTCGTACTACCCCCCCCATTCATTAGCTCTCTTTAAAATACCGTCAGATACAGGGTAATAACTATGTACGTGGCTACCCGTCGGTATATAATATTATAGAAGTCACATATTGAATTAACTTGGCCGGGCGAATGCCCGGATTTTTTATTGGTACAAGATTTTAATAATATTAATAACAAGGAGATGGTCATGGAAAATGATTTGTTTATTTACAGGAAGAAAGCAAGATTACGACAGTTTGACCTTGCCCAAAAATTAGGTGTTACTGAGCAGTTAATAAGCGCCTACGAAACAGGCCGAGCAAGGGTGTCTATTGATCGAGCAATTGAAATAGGCCGAATTTTGAAAACAGATCCTAAATTGATTTTTCCTGATGTTTTCAAACAATAACTTCTTTTTGTAAAGGGGGTTTGCAGATGAAGCTAATGACACCCGAGTTGGAGGCTAAATTCCCAGCGTTATATGCGACCGACAACTTGAAACCAGAAGAAACTAAAATTATTGCAAAGTACTTCTACGGCTCATGGACGTGGTATGCCACCGAGTATGATCCAAAGCAGAGAATCTTTTTTGGATTGGTAAAGGGATTTGAAACAGAACTAGGATATTTCAGCCTAAATGAGTTTGAGTCATTTAAAGGGCAGTATGGCCTAGGCATCGAGAGGGACTTGTATTTTGGAGACAATATAACCTTAGACCGAGTGATGAAAACACTCGTATGACTAAACCTGGGGGTGCTGGATGATGTTTCTTATGCACTTAAGAGGATATTAATATGGAAAAGGTTATTTTATTAGATTATCGAACAGGCCTTGCCCACATATTTGAAGTTCGGGAGAGTAAGAATTTAGAAGACAATGTGATGAAGTGGTGTGGTAAAAGAAGTATTTGCTTTTCAGAATGTGAGTGGATGGCCTATAACGATATTATTAGACATAAAACCAAATCAGGAGGGAAGCTATGATGAAAATAACTTGTGAACGTGGGTTGATCAAAAGGACTGGACTAATAGGCTTTAAATGGACTGCCAACTTTGTTTTTAAATTTCATAACCCTGCAGAACCTTTTGTTAGCCGACAATTTGGATCATACATAACTGAACTTAGAAAATTAACTGGGATTTTTTGCTACTTCACCGATTGGCTGACCCTACAAGCTGATTATCCCGACGAAGGTCATATCTGTTCGATTACCTTAACACCTGCAGACAAAGATGAGCTGGATAATTATTTACTCGGTAAGATCCTCACATCGTTAAAAATATCTTATCGTGAAGCTCATCCCAAGGTTGTTTGTCAAAGTGATAAAGGAGGCATATGAATAAAGTTGCTGTGTACCTCCGTGTTTCGACTGCTCAACAATCGATTCTCACGCAAAAGCAACCAATTCTTGATTATTGTAAGAAGAATGATTTTGAAGTCTTCAAAGAATATGCCGATGAGGGGATTAGCGGAACGACATCTTCACGTCCAAAACTTGACAAGATGCTTCAAGACATGAGGGCGGGTAAGTTTGATACGATCATTGTCTATCGGCTTGATAGGCTTGGGCGATCACTTCGACATCTGCTCGACGTTCTTAGCGAACTGCGTAATAAAAAAGTTCAACTAATTTCTATTTCCGATGGGCTTAATACGTTAGACGAGAGTCCCATGAGTCGAGCCTTTTGGCAATTATTGGGGGTCTTTGCTGAACTCGAAAGAGAAATTATTGTGGAACGTGTCAAAGCTGGGCTCGCTCGTGTTCGACGGGAAGGCAAACAGCTTGGCCGCAAAAAAGGTTCTACCGACAAGCGAAAACGAAGTACGTCAGGTTACCATTTGAGATACGCAGGTAAAAGCAGAGAAGAAAGAAAGTTGGGTCCTCGTAAACTCCAAGAAAAAGCCTTGACTACTTGATTACATATGGTATCATTTAAACCGTCATGAACATAATTCCAAGCAATCAAAATTTTATCTCCGCTAGAGAGTTGCATCGTTTTTTAGCCGAAATCGGCAAAACTGAGGATTGGTTTCATAATCTTTCCATTCGAACTAATAAGAAAATATTTCCACAGCCCATAATTAAAGCGCCCACTCAAGAGAAAGCTACTTTCAGAAAACGCTCTGGGAGGGAATTCTATTATCCCCTAGGGATTAAAGCCCATATCAAGAATATCATCCGTCTTAATGAGATCGATGGAATGCCTTATAGGGAAATATCCCGGCAGGATGAGATTATTGAAGAAGTCACACGGCTGAACCTTCAGACAAAAACTGGTTTGTTAAAGGATAAGAGGGTAAGAGATCATAGCTATTTTGAAAATTATTTAACCGCTATCGATGCGCTACAAAATGTTTTTAAGTGGGGGAGGGGGTCGCGTCACTGGAAATTTTTGGTTCAGGTACACCTTCAGGCTATGAAACTCAGGGATAAGTATTGCAATATGAGTAAATATCTGTTTAATCCAAATAATACTAAGAAAAATAATCTTGCAGAGCTTAAATTCAAAAAAGAATTAACCGGTCAGGAACTAGATCACTTGTATTCAATCATGGATAGTATAATTGCTCATTTTACAAAATTGTATTTCTCAAAGGCCATCTTTAGCGACGGGAAATGGGGGCAAGGGTGGCAATTGGATAAGGACAAAATAAAGTAAAAATTTTTCCCTTGACATGACGGTTTATAAAATGTAATATACCGTCATAAGATGAGAAAGGAGGGATGGTTCAAATGATGATACCCAATAAGCATGTCAGGGGTTATTTTGTAGGGGAAGAATGTGATTGCGTGTGTCTTGAATGTGTTGAGCAGGAGGAGATTCAAGATATTGAAATTGATGACGTTATCATTTGCGATGGCGAAATTGAAATTGGTTTTATGTTCTTCTGTGACCGTTGTGACAAAGAAATCAAAGCAATAGTTTAAAAGGGTGCACTGTAATAAAGAAGCCCTATCCAGAAAGTCTTCTCACGGGCCAACTGGATAGGGCGTAGGAAAAACAACCCCCAATTGTTTTTGTGGCATTGAAGGCTTTTTTATTTTGCCACAGGAATTCTGAAGGGTCAATAGAAACTTTAATGTGGGGGTGTGGAATATGGATGGTAAATGTTGCATTTGCGAAAAGGTGTTTTCGATTGAAGAAAACACGGAATTTTGGAGTTTGGAAGACGAAGAAAGAGGTGAACCAAAATTGCTTATGTGTCCGCAATGTTCCGTTCAGGATGGAGCGACGGAATACATGCTCGACAAATTGAAAGAGGCCACACTGAAGTGGGAAGGTGATAACCAAAAAAAGTTGTGAATCAAGTAACTCGTTAAATCTAAACATCGCCCCAGAGGGGTATGTCCTGAAAGCTGATGCCTTTGGGTTAAAATAAAAAGGAGAATCAAAATGTTAAAAGAATTAAAAATCACAAGATTAAGCAGAAATAGGTCATATTTTGATGAAGATGATTTGCAATGTTGTTTGTGCGGAAAGGAAATCAAAGAGAAAGATAATATCGATTTTTTAGTATTCTTTGAAGGAGATATTGCCGATTTATTTGATTATGACGTTCGTTTCAATAGTGAAGATGATGGGCATACTATAACGTGTTCGTCATGTTCTAAGATAAATGATTTAGTAGAAATTGGTATAAAGCTAAGGAAGAGAGCTGAGATATTACAACAGGAGCATAAAAAATATGATTTCCTAGCCACATATGCTCAGAAAATTAAACATACAGCAAAAACAGTTTTTAATTTAATAGATGAGAAGCATGAAAAAGTAATTAAATGCTGACAACAATACCTCCAAGGGATTCTGGTTTTTAGAGTTCCTTGGAGGTAGGGGGCAAATATGATTCAAACAATTGATGAATTCCAAAAGGAATTTATGACTTTGGCCGAAGCCGCTCAAATATTACACATCAAGCCAGAGACATTTTATGATCACCGTTGGCGAAAAAGCAGGGGAATCAGCATTCATTCTTTTGCTGGTGGGCGTAGGAAATTTGTTCGAAGACAGGATATTTTCTTAAAACTACGGGTTAGCTGATTATGAAAAAGCGACAGGTTTCAACGGGCATCCATAGGATTTCGGATGGGGTTTTTCAGATTTCTTGGTATGCGGGCGGTACCCGTAAGTGGGAAACCATCCACAGCGATTCAATCAAGGAAGTAAAAAATGCCCGTAATAGCCGCATTATTGAAGCCCAGAAGACCAAAGGTAACTCGTTTTCTCAGATAACACAACAGGCAAGTCTTGAAGATATATGTCAAAGGATGGAAGACAATTGCAGGGCAAATGGGAACACGCCAAAGACAATCGGTGAGTACAGGAAGCATTTTTGGCGGCTTTTCAAAGAGTTTCCGCAGGCAAAGGGGTTCGCTATCAAGAACCTTTTGGATTTGGATACGGCCTTTTTGAATACATACCTCACTTGGTATGTTAACGATTATGGGGCAAAAGAGAATCCATCCTCCGAGGCGGTGACCATACGAATCATCTTGGGCAAGTTAAAGAAGCTGGGGTTTTTGCCAAAAGACATCCATGAAGAGATTAAAGGATTTTCGAATTTGAGGCCCAATGAAGATGACAGCTACAGACAGGTTTCAAATACAGAACTTCGGAAAATGTTTGATTGTATGAAAAAAGACTCCCCAAACTATCATGATTTCTTTAGCTTTTTAAGGGATACAGGGCGGCGGCCAATGGAAGCGGCACAGATACTCAAGGACGGCGTTGATTGGGGTGGTATTAATCAACCATTGAGGATCAACATCAGGCCAAGCACTGCAAAGAATCGACGGAAAGATCAAGTTGATTTGCATCCGGTGAAGGACACTGCTCTCAAGGCCGTGATTATCAATGCGTTCAACAGGAGCAATCTACTTAATTCACCGTATCTTTTTTGCAACAAAAGCGGCAGGCAGATCAGTTCAACAAATCAGGAAGTTTATATCAAGAAAGTCAGTCAGAGGGTTTTGGGTTTTAATTTATCAGCGAAGTATTTTCGGAAACGGTATGTGACATTGTGCGGGATTGCCAAGGTTCCCCTCAAGGATGCCATGCGGCGTAGCGGTCATCGGGATGTTGATGTCTTTGTCACGCATTATCAGCAACCAACAACAGATGGGCTCGGGGTTGTAATTGATGCTATTGATTTTCATGGAGGAAATTGAAATGGTGGTAAAAATGGTGGTAAAACAGGCCGTTGTCGACTATGGTGATGGAGATTCCCGGCACCTCCACCATTTTCTTTCCTGTCAAAAAAGACTTTCATCCCTTCGGGAGAAAGTCTTTTTTGTTTTTATTAGGAAAAGAAAATGGTGTACTGGCGAAGCTCCGTCTGAGCCAGTACACTTGGAGAATGTAGTCTTTCGGTCAGCGGCCAGTTGGCCGCGCTGACCTCAAGACCGACAAAACAAGAATTCTTGTTTTGTCGGGAAATGGTGTCCCGTCAACGCTCCGCCGTTGACGGGACTGCGTCTGCTCCTCGGCCTGTTTCGGAAAATAAATTTTCCGGAATCAGTCCTCGTCGCATCCGCGTGTCGGTGCCGGGCCGCTTCGCAGTCCCGGCACTTTCCTGATTATATCCTTTTGCTTTGGTGCCCAAAAGGTGTCCATCCGATTTGAACCCTACCCAACAAATAGCTTAAACCTATGATTTGTTGGGTAATTTATTCATTGACATTGTACCCAACAAGTTATATTAATTAATAGTCTGTCAGGTAGAAGGAGAATGTCTATGAGGGGTGTTATTAAAGGAGTCTTGGCGGAAGAGTTGGTCAATTCTTCCCGGATGAAGAAGAAGTATGAAGAAGCATTGAGAAAATTGCCCAAAGGTGCCCTTGCTGTAAGAAAAATAGGGAACCATGCCTATTACTATTTGGTCAAGCGAATAGATGGGAAGGTCAAATACCTTTACAAAGGCAAAATATCCAATGAGGAGAAGAAAAAATACGAAGAGGCTAAAATACTCAGGGCTAAATACAGGAATTTATTGTCTCAAGTCAAAAAACAAATTAAGTTTTTAAGGAGTTCGCTGCGTGGAAAAGAAGCAATATGATCTATGTCTTGAAATTCTAAGAAGATTTAAGCGAGCAGGCATCCTCGATCATTTTATCCTTATTGGCAGTTGGTGTACGTATTTTTATAAGGATTATTTCCCCAAGGCTTCCTATGCCGATTATGCCAGTATGAAAACCAGAGACATTGATTTTCTAGTCGATAACCCCGCAAAGGTTAAAAATAAAGCTGATATTCCACAGCTTCTTGAAGATTTGGGCTTTGTTGTTGATTTCAAGGGCGATATAAGGATACATCCAACTTGATCATCCTGATCTTATTCTTGAATTTTTAGTTCAAGAAAAAGGCAAGGGCACAGACAAGCCCTATTCTCTACCGAGCTTAGGCGTAAACGCCACACCTTTAAGATTTCTTAACCTCTTGTCGGAAAACACCATTAAAATTAAAATTGAAGATTTCTATTTGACCCTGCCGCATCCTGCTAATTTTGCTTTGCATAAATTGATAATATCCGAAAGAAGGACGAAAGGTGAGAAAGCAATAAAAGATAAAAACGCCGCTATTTTGATTTTAAAGGCATTGATTAACAAGGGCGAATCGCGTCTTATAAAAGGTGCCTTTCATTTGTTTGCTAAGAAATTGCAAAACAAGATCATAAGCATTTTAGAAGAGGTAAAAGAGGAAGAAATTTTAGAAGTTTTAAGATAATATTTCTGATAATTAGTGCCCAAAAGGTGCCCATCGAGAGTGAAAAAGTTGTAAAATTTTGTATAAAGTTGTAAAACGTGTGGAAAGTATTGAAGGGTCGTTTCTCGACGGTATTTTCGCTAAACCGTTGCAAATAAACAAAGTTTCTCGTCGGGTTCGATGGACTCCCGGCACCTCCACCATTTTCTTTCACAGCGCAAAAAACCTTCTTATTCGAACGGGAGAAGGTTTTTTGCTTTTTAGAGAAGGAAATGGTGTCCCGTCGAGGTTCCATCTGCTTATGCTTCGCATGGCCAGAGCACGTCTTTTCCTCGACCCTCAGTTTAAAAGTAAACTTTTAACTATGGGGTCTTGTCTAATCCGTGCGTCGGCGTCAGAACTGCGTCCATTATACAAAAACCTCATTTAGAGAATGTAATAAAAAAAAGAAATTCTTCATTTCTAGATATATAATTATTTTTATGTTATTTTATCGGCCAACAACTAAATTTGTAGTCATGTTAATTTTATGCGCCATTTTACCATCTCCTTGTGCCATGGCCACAGAGCGGGGCGCAACGACGAGCATTCCAATATTTTTGTATCATCACGTCCAAGAGCTGCCGGATACTGCCGACAGCGCACTGCGCCGATGGAGTCTCACATCGGAAAAGTTTGAAGCACAGATCAGCTGGTTTGTCCAACATGGATTCCATACCATCACGATGGCGCAATTGACTGCGCACTTGAAGCATGGGCAGCCGTTGCCTCCCAATCCTGTTGTCCTCACCTTTGATGACGGTTGGAAGGAACATTACACGGTTGTTTTTCCGATTTTAATGAAATACAATTTCGTTGGGACATTTTTTATAACGACAGATTCCGTTGGGCATTCGGCATTCGTGAGTTGGAAACAGTTACAGAAAATGTCAACGGCTGGTATGGATATTCAGGCGCATTCGCTGACGCATCCGCATTTGGATAAGTTGCCGTCCCAAGAGGCATTCCATGAGATCATCGAATCGAAGAAAATGATTGAAAGCCATTTGAATAAGCCGGTTGTCGTATTTGCGTATCCGTTCGGAGGCTACAACGATACCGTGATCCAAATGGTCAAGCGCGCGGGGTTTGAGAGCGCGGCAACCGTCAGCGGAATCAATCACGGCTACATCATGGATAAACTATACACTTTGTCGCGTTTTGCTGTTGCGGGGGATGAAACTGTTGATGACTTGGCCCAAAAATTATTTCGATAAGAAAAAGATGCCTTTGATGAATCAACAGATTTTATTTTGTATTTTGTGCCTTTTGTTTATTTTCCCTGTTCCGGCGAAATGCGAAGAGCCATTGCGCCGCGGCCTATTTGTTTCCGTCGTGCATGATCCGCAGGTGCTTTCAAGCCGGGAGGAGATTACGAAGTTAATTGAGTTTGCCAAAGAAGCCAAGATCAAGATACTTTTTGTGCAGATTTATCGTGCGAATCAGGCCTGGTTCCCTTCGAAGATTGCGGATGCGAGGCCTTTTGAGATCTGCCGGAAAAAACTTTCCGAAGATGCGTTCGCGTTTCTTATCAAGGAAGCGCACAGTGAAAGGATTGAAGTGCACGCATGGCTTAATCTTTTGAGCCTTGGCGCCAATAAGGACGCCGGCTTTCTCAAGAAATATGGGACAGATATTCTGACGCAGAATCTGGAGGGGAAAAAGAAACTGGAAGATTATAAGATCGATAACCAATATTTTCTTGAGCCAGGAGATCCGAGGGTCCGTAAAGATCTGGCAAAAATAGTTGTGGAGATCCTGCGCGCTTACCCTAATATCGACGGTATTCAGTTTGATTATATCCGCTATCCGGATGTGAAACCTCATTACGGCTATACAAAAGTTAATATGGAGCGTTTCAAGAAAGCAGCCGGCCTTACAACGATCGATGAGAACGATCCGCGGTGGAACCATTGGAAACGCGCTCAGGTGACGGAGCTCCTTGCAACTCTTGTTGAGAAAACGCGGTCGCTGCGCCCGAATATTCAAGTATCCGCAACGGGATGCATGCCGTATTCACGCGCTTACTACGAAGCCTTTCAGGACTGGCCGTCCTGGGTTGATAGGGGGTTGGTTGATTTTGTAACGCTCATGAATTATTCCTCGGACCTTGTAGAATTTGAGAAGGGGATCAAGGTCGCTCAAAGCAAGACAAAGGATTTTAGTAAGGTAAAGATAGGGGTCGGGGCTTATAAATTTGCGCAGTCGCCTCAAATATTTGCGCAAGAATTCCGCCATTGTGAAGAAAAGGGCGGCGCTTGCGTCATTTTCAACTATGGCAGTTTGCATGAGAATCCGAGCCTTGGCAGCTTCTTAACCGGCACACAGAAATAGCATGCCGCCAAGGCAAAAACTTCGTTTCCCAAAAAGGGTTTAAGGTTTTTGTTTTTTTAGAGAAAAAATGTTGTTCTGTTGATCGCCTCTGAAACAGAACTGCGTCAGTCATTTTATTTAGAAAAAGAATTAAATACTTGGCTTCCCATAGAAGAGGCCAAGTGTTTAGATAAGAAATTGTAATCTCACGAAGCAGGGCCAGATAATTTAGCCCTCGGTGATTAATAGATTGCAAAAGGTTCTTGTTTAGTGGACATCTCTGGTGGAAGTGGGTAGAATAATTTTTGTGAAAATTCTCCACGTGAGTCATTTGTATTATCCATCGGTCGGTGGCAATCAATACCATAATCAGTTGATGTCAGAAAAGTTGGCCGAAATGGGAGAGGAGGTTCATGTCTTCACGTCCTTAGCCACCGATATGCAACATTTTTCTTCCTTTGATCCTTCTTTACAGAATTTGCCAGAACAGGAGACGAAAAATGGCGTTCACGTGCGGAGATTTAAAGGTTGTTTATATATTACGACCGGCCAGCGGGACAAAGGGCCGGATAATCCGGCTCCCGACACTAAATTTGAACAATGTGTTTGGAAAGCCAAATTTTCCTTGTTGTTACACAACGATCACCCTGGGATGTAAAAAGTGTACACAGAAATTGTTAAATGCCGCATTTGTTCTAACCCCAATTTATCCCCCATCATTCATTTGGGAAACCAATATTTAACCGGCGTTTTCCCGAAGGACAACTCTGAAAAAATCACCTGCGGCCCGCTTGAGCTTGTCAAGTGCGTTGAAGACCGCAAAGGCGAGCGCTGCGGCCTGGTGCAGATGAAGCAATCCTATGATCGAAATGAGATATACGGTTTGAATTACGGTTACCGCTCGGGGATTAATCAGTCGATGATGGACCATTTGCAAGGCAAGGTGAAGGCGATCCTTAAAGTTGTGCGGTTACGCAAGGGCGATATTGTGATCGATATCGGCAGTAATGACAGTACCTTGTTGCAATCATATCCAAAGAACGGGCCGCTTTTGTGCGGCATTGACCCGGCGGGCGGTAAATTTAAAAAGTATTATCCTTCTCATATTGATCTGATAGCGGATTTCTTTTCATCAAAAGTTTTTAAGGAAAGATTTGGTTCCAGAAAAGCAAAAATAGTGACATCCATTGCAATGTTTTATGATATTGAAGCGCCGCTTGAATTCATGAAGCAGATCATGGAAATTTTAGATGACGAGGGAGTTTGGATGTTTGAACAGAGCTATATGCCGGCCATGCTCTCTGAGAACGCTTATGACACGATCTGTCATGAGCATTTGGAGTATTATCGGCTTAAGCAGATCAAATGGATGACGGACAGGGTGGGCTTAAAGATCATTGATGTGCAATTTAATAAGACAAACGGCGGCAGTTTTTCCGTTATGGTTGCCAAGGCCGGTTCCCGTTATAGAGAGAAGACAGCCCTTGTTAATAGGATTTTGGGTCAGGAGAGGCGTCAGAGGCTGCACACATTGAAACCCTATGAGCAGTTCAAAAGGCGGGTTTTCCGGCACGCTAAGGAATTGCGCGCTTTTGTTAAAAAAGCCAAGGCCAGGAGGCTCAAGATTTTCGGATATGGAGCTTCGACCAAAGGCAATGTGATCCTGCAATTTTGTCAACTGACGCCGCAGGATATTCCTTTGATTGCTGATATTAATCAGGATAAGTTCGGTTGTCAGGCGCCGGGGACGGGGATTCCCATTATCTCGGAGGAACAGGCCGTGGCCATGAAGCCGGATTATTTTTTAGTTTTACCGTGGCATTTTCGCGACGGTATTTTAAAACGTGAAGCCGCTTATCTCAGATCGGGCGGCAAAATGGTGTTTCCTTTGCCTAACATGGAAGTGGTAGCCGAATGAAAAAAGCGATCATTTTATGGATTTGACTGGCCATCTTGGAATCCTTTCGTTTCTTCCAAGTATGGCTTATTTAGGGTGTCCACTTTTAAATGAAAAATTCATCAAAAAGTGTCCACTTTTAATTCGTAAATGACAAGTAAAAGACTGGCATTTGACATAAGAGGTTTTAGGTGTTATATTTAACGTGCAATTTCGTTCTTTTTTAGGAAAGGAGGCGAAGCTCGATTTTTTGTTTAACGTGAGGGCCAGGGCCGTAGACGTCAGTGAGAGGGAAATAACCGTCATTATTTTTCGTTCTTCCGATCTCCTGATGCAAGACCCAAAGCCCGCCAAACCAAAAAAGGAGAAGGAAGATGAAACGCATTAGAAATCAAAAAGGTTTTACGCTCGTTGAAATCATGATCGTTGTTGCCATTATTGCTCTTTTGGCCGCGATCGCTATTCCTAACTTGTTAAGAGCGAAAATCTCCGCGAACGACGCTTTGGCGAAAGCCACGTTGAGATCCCTCTCGACGGCGTCAGAAACATTCGGGACATCCAACTCGGGTAACTATCCTGGTAACCAAACGTCCTTAACCGGTGCGACTCCGCCGTATCTGAATACGTCTTATTGCGGCACTACGCTTTCCGGTTATACGTTTGCATGTACGTTTGCTGCAGGTAGTTATTCGTTTACCGCGACACCGGTTACGGTTGGTACGTCTGGTACGACAACCTACACTATCTCGACCGGTGGTGTTTTGACACCGTAATGAAATCCTAAAGCAAAGTCGAAGGATTGGATGAGTGATGGCAGGACAAAGGGGAGGCTTAAAAAGCCTCCCCTTTTTTTTGATTGGAAAAAAGGAAATGGTGTTTCCTTTGCCTAACATTGAAGTGGTGGCCGGATAAAAACAGCGATCATTGTAGGGCGTCAAGGTCAAGACGGGAGGCTTTCGTGGATTACCGTATGGCTTTGGCGCGCATGATGTGTTCTAAAAAACGCTGGTCGTTGGGCGTAATGACAGCGCCTTGTTCCCAAATCTTTATTGCCTCTTCCAGACGGTTGCTATTGGCCAAAAGCACTCCTTTCAAAAGATAGAACTCGCTATTTTTGGGGTAGATCTTTATACCGCTGTTTACGATTGCGGATGCCAGCGGTATGGCTCCTTTATCCGCGAATTCTGTTGCTAATATCAGAAAATGATCAGCCGATAGGTCAGCGTTGATCAATTCTTCGATGAGGCGGATGGCTTTTGTTTGGTCTTCTTGCTGAGAATAAAGAAGTGCTAACTTCTTTTGGGCTTTTTTATGTTCCGACGGGGAATTAGGAAGGAGCAGAATATTTTCTAACATTGCGATAGCCGGGGTCCACTGATGCGCATTTATAAGCATATCTGACAATTTCAATCGTGCGGGAATAAATGAGGGATTGGTTTTAATGGCCAATCGGAAATATTCCATCGCCTGATCCGGCCGGCCGTTTTCTAAATAGATCTCACCCAGGCGATGGTAGGGGTCAGGCAACTGCGGTGCAATTAAAATGGCTTCGTGCAAAAATTTTTCGGCGAGATCAATCCTATGAAATCCACCCCAGATCGATCCAATGTTGAAATTCAAGGTATACGATTTTCCCGTTGTGGCCTTGAGTGCTTGTTGTGAATAATAAAGGACCTGGGCATAATCCTTCTCCAGGGTATAAATATCGCAGAATGACAAAAGGGCCAGGTAATTGTTTGGGGAAACGGAAAGCCAATGGGTGTAGTATCCTTTGGCGGTTTTACCGATCGTCAGCATGGTTTGGGTCCGGATGAAAAAGAAGAAAAGCAGGGAGAACACCAAAAGGCCCCAAAGCCACAACCGGATTTTTTTTCTTAGATCGATGAGCAGCTCAGCCATCAAGAACGCAAGCCCTGCGGAAGCAAAATAAAACCAATGGGGTTCTATGACAAAACCCATCTCCGCATGCCCAACGCTGGCCGGCACAAACAAAATGAGCCCAATCAGAAAATAACAAAGGGAAAAGGTTTTGAAGCTTTTTTGCCATCGAAAGTGTACGAGCAAGATTAATCCTGCGACCATGATGATCCATAAAAAATTCCAGAAAACAAGATGCGTCTTCAATGGCAGGGTGTTGTAGAGAAACGCGATTTTGTCTCCCGACACGATGTTGTGCAAATACCAATAAAGGAGCGCGGTCATTGATGCAAAGTAGCTGGGCAATGAACAGTGGAAGCTAAGAAGTTTTTTAATGATTTGAGCCTGGTGACCGGCAAAGTGGAACCACAAAATCAGAAAGAAAATAACGACCAGGATGAAAATGGAAATTTTTTGTACGGTTTTCCACCAAGAATAATTTTTTAAAGAAATCGTGAGGGCCAGTAGATAGAAGGGTAAAAGGAAGGCACCTTCAAAACTGAGAAATGCTGCTATGAATAAGAGAAGACTGAAGGAAAGATGTTTTTTCTCCTGAGTTTCAAGGAACCGCCAATACCAGATCAAACTCAATTGCATAAAGACGGCAGAAAGGAGAATGGTGTTTAACGAGATTTGGCCCACCACGTCGGTATTCAGGGGGTGCAGCAGGAAAATGGTACTTGCCAAAAGGGCCAAGGAATTATTTTTGGTGATGATCAGAAGAAAAAAATAGAGTAGAGCGCAGTGGGTTAAGAAAAATATCAGACTGATCAAGCGAAAGCCAATGGGCTGGTGGGGAAGAAAACTGAATAAAGGTATGTTCAGTATATAATTGACGGGGAGATAATGCGGTTCTTCCGCAAGCGGGGTCGGGCCCAGATAAGATTTCCACGAGGTAAACTTGCTCTGCACATCATTATTAAAATAACCCTCATCGTCGATCCGGAACTCATTGTTTAACCCAGGCAGGTATGTCAGAGCTCCCAGGGTTATGAGGAACAAGATGGACCGCAAAATTATTTTTTTAGGAATGGGGTAGTGGATTCCTGCAGTCAAAATGGTTAACCTTTTTAGATTTTTCCTACTTGGAGTAAATTTCCATTTGTAGGTTACCAGAAAACATTTAATCTGGGTATGTTTCTTAAAAAAATCTCCCTAAAAATTAATTTTTCATTAATATAGTATAATTAAAAAAATTAATCCCCTTGGCGTGTCAACGGTACTTGGTTAAGATATAGTTGCTTTGATTTTTATTATTGTTTACGAAAGAAAAGTATCCACAGCGTATAATGTTTTATCAACATTAAGAAAGGATTCACATGCGTCATCATTCATTTGGGGTTAAGGTCGGTTTCTTTTTAACAATGGTTTTTGTGGCTGCGGGTTTTTCCACAAATGCGCGGTCCGAGGGGGAGGCAATCGTGGCAAATAAAGATAATCCGGTGGTTGTGTTTGAAACCAACAAAGGCACTATTGAATTGAAATTATTCCCGGATGTCGCTCCCAAAACGTGTGAGAATTTCATTGGCCTGGTCAACAAGGGCTATTATAACGGCATCATTTTTCATCGTGTCATCAAGGATTTCATGGTCCAGGGTGGAGATCCGACGGGGACCGGCCGCGGCGGTGAAAGTTTGTGGGGCGGGACATTTGAAGATGAGGTGAGGCCGAACGTTACGTTCGCCCGTAAGGGGATTCTGGCCATGGCGAATGCCGGCCCGGGCACCAACGGCAGTCAGTTTTTTATAACCACGGTACCGACTCCGCATTTGAACATGCATCATACCATTTTCGGCGAGGTGGCCTCCGGTTATGAGGTTGTTGCGGCTATTGAAAATACGCCTGTCGGAGGTGGCGATAAGCCGGTGGAGGATCAGAAGATTGTCAAGGCGTATGTGAAAAAATAAGAAGTGAAATTCGTAGAAATTTGGAAATTTATAGAAATTAAAAAGCTGGTGGTGGGGCAGCGCAAGCTGGTTTTTGTTAATTTCCTGATTTCCCGATTGCTATCAATTTCAATTTGTCTTTTAATTTCTCAATTTCGCGAGCGAAGCGAGCTGATTTCTAATGAATTTCAATCAGCGTTTTCTAATATTCCGGTTTGCGGCCAATACGCAAGGTGTCCCCTCGCGCTTACTAACAAAGGAGGCTCAATATGAATCCCCGCGCCTATTATCTTGTATCCGGCGGTATTTTCGGTTTTGTGGCGTTCATGCATCTGTTGAGGGTCGTTAACCATTCCGTTTGCATCTTGGGTTCGTGGCATGTGCCGATGTTTTTTTCGTGGCTCGCCGTTGCCGGCGCCGGGTTTTTGAGCTATCAGGGGTTTTTATTGGCGGGAGTGATTAAGAAGAAGTGAAATTCGTAGAAATTGGGAAATTCATAGAAATTGAGAAATTGGTTGTGGGGTAGGGCAAATCAATTTTGTTAATTTCCTAATTTCGCGAGCGAAGCGATCTAATTTCTACTGAATTTCAATCAGTTTTCCTGGCGTTTTGATACGCGGTAAATACGTAAGGAGGTAATTCATGAAAGAGTTTTTCGTTGGCTTGCTCGTCTTGGCCGTGTTGCTTGTTTTGGCCATCATCGGAACGATCCTCTTGCCATTTATTGTGATCCTGGGCGTTACACTGCAAGGCATTATCTACCTTGCGCTGGTGATCTTCGCCGTGTGGCTCGTGGGCAAGGTCACACTGATGGCGATTGAGAGAGGAAAAAGCCCAAAATGAACCGCGTCGGTTGCTTTCGGCTCGGGACGTAAACGAACAAATTTTGGTGTCATGAATTTATTAACCGTTTTTAAATTTAGAGAGGGGGAATTGATCTATGGGTGACAAAAGTCCTCGTAACCGCGAAAAGAGAAAACCTAAACAGAAGAAGAAATAAAAATTTATGGTACACCTGTCAACGTAAACGATTCGTGGTACACCGGGCGAACTTATTGCCGACTAGGGGACACCTCGCATATTTAAAGCAAACCAGGACACCGGTTGTTGTCCTATGTTTGTTTAGTTTGCTGGGTGTCCTTGGTGTCCCAATTTGCGGTTAATTAGCTAGGTGTACCATGCTAAAAGGGAGCGTTTCATGAAACTTTACGGAAATAATTTTTCATTCAACAGTAACAAAGTCCGTTTCGCAGCCAACGCCATGGGCATTGCGCATGAATTCCAATCGGTGGATCTGCAGGCCGGGGAACAGCGCCAGGAAGCGTTTTTGAAAGTTAATCCCGTTGGGCGGATCCCGGCTTTGGCGGACGGCGCTTTTACCGTTTTTGAAAGTAACGCGATCATGCGTTATCTCGCCGAAAAAACGGGATCGCCGCTGTATCCCAAGGACCTTCAGAAGCGTACCATTGTCAACCAGTGGCTCGATTTCGGTTCCATTCACGTTGGGGGAGCCATGGGCAAGATCTTTTTTAATACGCTGGTGTACAAATTTGTCAACGGGACCAAGGATGAGAACTCTTTAAAGGAAGGCCGTCAGTTCCTGGCGAATTTCCTCAAGATCATTGAAGCACAACTCGGCCAAGGACCGTACATCTGCGGAAACGAAATGACCCTGGCCGATATTAATATTTTGGCGATTCTCGACCCGTGCGAAGTGACGGGAAGCGATATCTCCGCTTATCCAAAGGTCGTGGCGTGGAGAAAAAAATTGCAGGCGCAGGAATTTTATCATAAGGTGTTTCCGTCGTTCACGGAATTCATGAGCGCAATGGCGCAGAATGCGAAATAAGTACCATCTTAAAATTCGGGGGGACAATTTTATGAATTTTTTCAAACCAGGCCCAAACAAACGTGTCTGCGCGTTTCTTATTGATTCCTGCATCTTTCAGCTCATCGGGTTTTCGTGTTTTGCGATCGCTGCCTCTGACATCAGCTGGATCGTCTATACCGTGGGGACCCTTTTAAAGGATTGTTACAGTGGTCAGAGCTTGGGCAAGCGTGTGGTTGGAACCCAGGTCATCGATGAGGAAGGGTCTCCGGCGGAGCCGTTTAAGGCCATCCAGCGCAACATCACGATGGTGCTGCCGATCTTTCCTATTGTCGAATACATCGTGATGCTCCGTGATCAAGAACAGGGCCGTCGCCTCGGCGATAAAATGGCCAAAACCCGTGTGATTGACCTTAAACCTGAGGCCAAGGATTCGTTTTATCTGTGGATTTCCATCGGGCTTGTGATTTTCATGATCATTGTTCAAATAGCTTTTGGTTTTTATATGATGTTCAAGCATCCGGAGCTGATGGGCAAAGCAGGGGCTGCGTAAATTGAGGTTTTCTTTTTGCTCTCACCTACGGTTATAGGATAGCAAAGATGTTTGGGAAATAATTTAAAGGACACTTTGAGCGCGAAGAATTAATAGAAATTTGTAGAAACTGGGAGGTTCGTAGAAATTTATTGTTAAAAGTAGTCGGGAACAGCAAATTTTTATCGAATTTCAATAAATTTCCATTTTTCCGCAATCAATCCTTGCCCTTATACCATCTTCACGTTACAATTAGGAACCATATTTGACGATATCCTGACATTTGTTGCAAGCTTTTTAACCTTGACTCGAAAAGGAGATGGCCATGAAGTATCAGTTCTCGGCAGGAGTTCTTGGGCTGCTTATCTTGCTTGCCTGTTTCATCCAATACCCCGCGTCCGCTGATGATCCTGCCGCATCGCCTTCACCGACGCCTTCAACAGCCGTATCATCCGTGCCGGCATCCATTGAAATTATCCATAAAGATGTGACCCTCTGGCAGCTCATCCAGGCCGGCGGAGGGACGATGTTCCTTTTGGGGCTTTTGTCCGTTATCGCCACCGCTATTATCATTTATGATTTTATGTCGCTGAAGACCGAGCTTTTGGCTCCGCCTAAATTCACCGAAGAACTCATTACGAAACTGGAAGCGCGCGACGAGAAAACGGTCCGCTCGATGTGCGCCAGCCAGCCCAACATCATTGCCGCGATCACTTTGGCTGGCCTTGACCGGCGTTCGAAGGGAAAGTTGGTCGCGCGCGAGGCCATGGAGAATGCCGCCCGCAAAGAAGTGACCAAGCTCTGGCAGAACATCAGTTATTTGGGTGACATCGCCACCATTGCACCCTTGTTGGGTTTGTTAGGTACGGTCCTCGGTATGATCCAGGCGTTTAATGTGATCTCTTATGCCGGCAGCAGCCTTAAGCCCATTATGCTCGTCGGAGGAATTTCCAAGGCGCTGGTCACAACCGCGGCCGGGCTTTTGATCGCCATCCCCGTTCTGTCCTTTTATTCGTATTTCCGCGGCCGGGTGCAGGATACGTCCGACCAGGTCGAGACGTATGCCACGGATATTATGAAGCTGGTCGAAGAGAACTCCAACGCCAAGAATATATACTAATCCGATCCGAGGTTTCCTATGTCGAGATTCGACCCCAAAAATGCTTATGACCGCCCGCACATCCAGATGATCCCTTTGATCGACATTATGTTTTTTGCGCTTGTTTTTTTTATGATCCTCAGCGTGTATTACAACGTCGAAGCGCAGATGGACATCCGCGTTCCCAAGGCCGAGGCCAAGGCCGCGCAGCGTTCGTCGACGGCGATTGTTATTAACGTGAACACCGCCGGCGAGTTTATCGTCAGCGGCGATCCCTTGACCCCGGCCGGCTTGGAGGGGCTCTTGAAGAAGCTGTCGATCCTGTCGCCGGAGCAGGCGGTCATCATCCGTGCTGATGAGAAAACGTTCCATAAATACATCATTGAAACGCTGGACATTTGCGCCCGCAACAATATCCGGGACATCTCGTTTGCTACTTCCGAAACACAGCGATGAAAATCACACACAATGTCATAAGAGCGCTGTTAGCGGCCGTTGTCTTCGTTGGGCTTTCCGTTGCCCCGTCGCAGGCCCAGCAATTGCTCATCAAAGACAGCGAGAAGATCGATTTCGCCCACGAGCTTTTGGGGCGTTCTATGTACGGTATGGCCGCCTCCCAATATGAGGAATTCATTGTGCAGTTCCCCCAAAGCACGCTCCTCGAGGATGCTCTTTTGGGCGCGGCCGAAAGTCATCTGTTCCTCAAAGAATACGACAAGGCGATTGGTTTTTATCAGAAATATCTGGACCAATTCCCCAACGGGAAAAATAAGAATCTCGTCCTGGCAAGGTTCGGGCAGTGCCTTTATCTGACGGGGAAATACGACGATGCGTCAACGAAACTGACGGCCGTCAATGCTGCCGGGCTTGCGGCGCCGTTTGCGCAGACATTATATTTTTATTTGGGAGAGACCAGAGCTACGCAGGGGAACGTTCAAGAGGCGGCCGCTCATTTTGAGAAAGCGGCGCAAACAGCAGGGGCGAGCGCATACACGTCTCAGGCTTATCTGCAGTGGGGAAACATTCTTGCCCGTCAGAACGATCACGCGGGTGCGCTGGAGAAATACGCCAAGGCGCTGGAAGCCGCCCAAACCGATGATATGAAGGCCGCGGTCATGGCCAAACAGGGCGAGGCGTATTTTTTATCGGGGCAATACGGCGCCGCGGCGGAAACATTCAAGAAGATCGTCGATGGGTATCCTTCGCTTTCTTATGCCAAGGACGCGATGGTCAACTGGTTCTCGGCGCTGTTTAAACAAAAACTTTTTGATGAATTGATCGGCGAATACAGCGCGCGCTTGAAGGATAATCTTCAGGATCCGTTACTTGCCTTTGCGCATCTGACCGCAGCCAAGGCCCTGGCCGCTTCCGGAAAAAATGACGAGGCGATCACGGCATTGGAGAAAATCATCGCTGCCGCAACCGTTAAGGAACCGGAAAAGGACAAGGCCCGCGTGCAGAAAGCCCAGATCCTCGTGCGCGCGAACCGTTATGCCGATGCGGTCGGTTTTATCGACGGTGAATTGGCCGCGGCACCGGGCGCCAAAGCGCCGCTCACGGTCCTCAAGGGCCAAAGCCTTCTCGGGCTTAAGGATTATGACAAGGCCTGGGCGGCGTACCAGAGCGTGAGCCAGGAATCTCCCGACACTCCCGAAGGCGCCGAGGCCTTGTGTGGTATGGCCTACGTCCGTCACGGGCAAATGCAGGAGGATCAAGCAGCTTCTCTATTTATGGATTGTTTCAATAAGAGTAAGGACGAGGACCTGCGCCGCGAAGCGCTTTTTAACGCGTTTATAACTTATCAAAAGATCAATACGGTTCCCCGTGCCATTGAGCTTGGTGAATTGTATCTTAAGACGTATCCGAAAGGCGATCAGTATTCCGACGTGGTTTTTATTTTGGCCGGTTTATATTCCAATGGGGGGCAATACGACAAGGCCGTTGAAACCCTGAAGACGGTGTCCGACGATACAAATCCAGAGCGCCAGCAGAATGTCCACTTCCAAACCGCTTATAATTTTCAACTGGCCGGAAAGATCGACGACGCGCTCGGCGTCTATGAAAAGACCATCACCGACAATGCGAACCGCGACCTGGTGTACCGCGCGCTTAAGAACAGCGCTATGATCCATCTCGGGAAAAATGATGAGGACAAAGCCGTCGGGGCTTTGGACCGGGCTGCCCGCGAATTTGAATCCAACGACCTTTCTTTGAAAACTTATTTGTGGCTCGCCGGGTATTGGCAGGCCAAGAATGATCCGCAGAAGATGCTGGATGTTTTGGCTGCCGGCCAGAAAAATTCGGCGTTCACCGAAGCTATGGGGATCAAGTTTTTTATGGCTGAGGCTTACCGCCTGCAGAATAATTGCCCGCAGGCAAATCCTTTGTACGATGCTCTTATCGTTTCAGGGGATGATGGTACCCTTTACAAAGCCCGCGCTCATTTGGGCAAAGGGATGTGTTTGTCGTCGGGCGGTGAGCATGCCAACGCCCAGAAAGAATTGGAAGCGGCCATCGCCCAGGATCCGGATGATCATTTTGTCGGGATGCGCAGCCGTTTTGAACTTGCCCGCGTCGCGGAAACACAGAAAGATCTGAGCCAGGCCGTCAAATTGTATTTGGTGGTGGCCGTTCTGTACAAAGACCCTGAGTACGCGCCGCAGGCGCTTGTGCATGCCTGCCGGGCTTTGCAGCGATTGAACGATCAACAGGGAGCGCTCGATGCATGCCGTCAAGTTTTGGACGTTTATCCTCAAAGCTCCGAGGCCCCGGCGGCTAAAGAGATCATTGGGAATTTAAAGTGAACAAAAGAAAAAGAGTACTGACATCAACAGCTATTTCGCTTGCGCTTCACATCGTATTTTTGATCGCGGCTTTTCGTTTGCTGGTTTCGGGTTTCGCGTATTCTCCTCATGAAACCGGTTCTTTGGTGCGCGTGAAGATCCTTGACAGCAAGGAACTTTTATCGTCGCTGGGAGATGCCAGGAAGCTGCACGAACAGGCACTTCCCCAAACTCCGGAGTTGGGGGCGCCTGCGCCCGACTCGATGGAAAAAGCGGTTGAGCTTGCGCCTCAGCGCCCGCCGGAATCAGCGCCGGAAATTCAGGAGATGGCCGCCTCATTTGAAAAAAGCCCGGTGCAGGTGGTCCAGGAACAAGGAGCGGGCCCGGCCCCGCAGGCCCCTGCTCAGGAACGCAACGTCAAAAGCCGTCTCATTGCCAGCGAAGATGTCCTGAAGGAACTCAGCGTTTCCTCGTCGCAGTCTTTGAACCAGGAGGAGTCTGTGCCCGCGTCTTCGAATTACGGGGTCGTTGTTTCGGATGCCGGCGCAGGGGCGCTCAACGGCGCTGCCGAATCCGTCGAGGAAGGCCTGCAGACTTCCAAGGAACATAACCTGCGGGTTCCTTTTGAGCGCCTGGCAGGGCTTAAGGATATCAAATCCTTTTTGGCTTATGAACTCTTGACCTATGAAGACTCGTTGGACCACGGCAAATATTTCAAGTTGAGCATACGGGTGGAAGAGGCCCCGGTGACGCTGCCCTCGATCCCGAAGGAAATAGTTTTTCTGGTGGACGCCTCCAACAGCATCGGCAAAGACAGGCTCGAGTTGTTCAAGAAAGGTTTGCAGGAATGTTTGAATCAGCTTGGGCTTAACGATAAATTCAACGTGATGGTCTTTAAGAAGTCGGTGGTCAAGTTCGTCGAGAAATCGATCGAGCGCAACCCCGACAATATCACGAACGCGGTCGATTTCCTGCACGGGTTCGAAGTGGGGTCCAAGACCGACGTATACGACGCGGTTTTAAAAAGCATTGATCTGCAAGACCCTATGAAGCCGGCGTATATTCTTTTATTGAGCGACGGGCAGGCGACCGAAGGGGTGACCAACCCTCAGCAGATCATCAATCAGATCACCCGGGGCAATAAGGGCCGCGTGCCTGTTTTCGCTTTTGGCGGCGGGACGTTCGTCGATGAATATCTTTTGGAATTTTTGTCCTTCACCAACCGCGGATGGGCGGAGTTCAGCCCCAGGGACCATCAGGTCGCCAAGCGCACGATCGAGATGTATCATCATATCAAAGACCCGGTGCTTCTGGACTTACGCTATTACGTCAGCGGGATCGAGGAAAAAGAAATGTATCCGAAATTGCTCCCTGATTTTTTTCGGGGGTCCAAGTTCGTTCTGTACGGGCGTTATACCGATGAGCAGGCGTTTTACCTTCAGCTCTTGGGTGATTCGCAGGGCGAGTCCAAGGAGTTCCTTATTACCGACGACATTTCGCAAGCGCCCAGGGGTGACAAGACGATTGCCCGCGATTGGGCTTTTCGTAAGGTCTATCATTTGGTCGGGCTTTTGGAATACGATAAAGATAATCCCGAGCTTATTCGCCAGATCAAAGAGCTCACCAGGAAATTCAACCTTCAAACGCCGTATGTCGCGAAAAGTAAAAAATAATTCTATGCTTCTTATCCTTAAAGGAAAACGTGTCTAAAAAGATCCTTATTCTCGACGATGAAGCGGATATCCTGGAAACCTTCAAGCGCAACCTTGAGCGGGCGGGTTACAGCGTCACCGCCGTCGGTGACGGGAAGCAGGGGCTGCGCGCCGCCCAGACCCAGCAGTTCGATCTGATCGTGACCGACGTGGTGATGCCGGTCATGGACGGTTTTCGTTTTTTTAAAGAGGTCAAGCAATTGTCCGGTTACGCCAACGTCCCGGTCATTGTGATGACCGCGCATGCCGGGATGGAAGATTCGTTCAGGGTTTTCGGCGTGGCGGAATTCTTCGCCAAACCGGTGCAGTTGGATGTTGTCCTTAAAACGATCGAGCGCCTTTTAAACCCGTCCTTCCAGCGGATGGAACGCCGCAGCATCCTCATTTGCGGTTCCGACATTGATGTCGTCGCCAGCATGGTGTTGCTTCTCAATGACCACGGCCAGAAAGCAACGGCTGCGCATGATGAAGTGGAATTCCTTGTGAAGGCCTTGAATGCGCCGCCGGACATTGTCCTGATCGACGTGTTGTTGCCCAAGCTTTTGGCGCACGAAGTCATTAAGGCGCTGCGGTCGTTTTCCCGTTTTTCCAAATTGACGATTTTGGCGTACACGCATTTCACCGAGAAGGAATTGACCAGCGTGGACGCCGTCGAGCAGTTGAAGGCAGCCAAGAACCGGTGTGTGGAGGCAGGTGCAACGGCGTACATCGGCCGTTTCAGCAAGGTCACCTTCATTGATACGATGGGAGAGTATTGATCTCCATGGACATAAAACACGTTAAGAGAAGAAATCTTTCCAAGTTGTTTTCAGATATTTCCAGACGCGCGGGCAAGGCCATCGGCGATTACGACATGATTCAGGCGAACGACAAGATCGCGGTCGCAGTCTCCGGCGGCAAAGACAGCATTTCTTTGTTGCACGTCCTTCGCCACCGCCGGCAGATGTCGCCGGTGCCTTTTGAGTTTGCCGCAGTTCATATTGATTTTGAATTTGAGGATTTCAATCCCGCCAAATTGATCCAGTATTTTGAAGATCACAGCTTCGCCTACCACGTCGAGAAGGTCCAATCCTTGAAAGGGGAGCGCTGGGAAGACATCGAATGTTTCTGGTGGTCCCAGCACCGACGCAAAGCGCTTTTTGAATTCGCGGATAAGAACGGCTTTACCAAGATCGCCTTCGGCCATCATCTGGATGACATCGTGGAAACGATCCTCTTGAACCAATTTTACCGGGCGGAGATCGGCGCCATGCGCCCCAAGCAGGTCCTTTTCCACGGGGCCATGACCTTGATCCGGCCGTTGGCGTACGAACGCGAAGAAAATATGCGGCTCTTGGCCGAGGAGCTCGGCATCGAATCCATCGGCGGCCAGTCCAAATGCGCCAACGACGAAACCTCGCACCGGATGCTCATCAAAAAAATGCTGCGCGAGTTCGAGAAGGACAACCCGCAGGTGATTAAGAATATTTTTAATAGTGTGAAGAATGTAAAAGCAGAGTATCTGCTGAATACTTAGGGTCAGTAAGTCAGTAGGTCAGTAGTCAGAAGTCACAAGTCACAAGAACTCTGCGCGGTTTGATAGGAGATATGTAAATGCCGAAGTTATTATCAGCCCAAGTTAAAGCAATTGGAGAACATTATGTTGTTGCTCGACTGACTACTTTTGGCTTTATTGTTGGCTTAGCTCCAGAGAATACAAAAGCAGTAGATATTATTGCTATGAGTGAAGATGGGAAGAAAAATTTCCAAATTCAGGTAAAGACTCGAACACAGGGGAGGGCTGCCGATAATGGTTGGATGATGGGTGAGAAACATGAAAGTATAGTCATTGATAATTTATACTATATTTTTGTTACCTTACCAGAGCTATGGACGGATCAGAAACAGCCGAGCACATTCATTGTCCCATCTAAGAAAGTGGCAGGAATTTTGCAGCAGTCCCATAAAGATTGGAAATCGAATTTTGGTCGAAAAGGGCAAAAGCGAAACGATACAAAAATGCGAAGAATAAAACCTGTTTATAAAGATTCTTCCACAATTTCATCAGATTGGATGGAAGAGTATCGGGATAATTGGAAAATTTTAAAATAAGAAGGGGACAAGGCTAACTACTGACGACTGACTTACTGACCTATTGACCTACTGACTTTAATTTATGTCCGCCCCCGACGCTATTCTCCAATTCTGGTTCCACTCCTTAACCGACGCAACACCGATCGATAAGAAATCCCCGCCAGCGAGTTTGTGGTTTAACGGCGGGCGGAAATTTGATGACGAGATCCGGCAGAAGTTTGAGGGCGTTTGGCGTCAGGCGAAGGGCGGGGGGCGAAAGGAATGGGAATCTTCCGTTCAAGGACGTTTGGCGCTTATCATCCTGTTCGACCAGTTTCCCCGCAACATGTTTCGCAACACCCCGCAGGCGTTCGAGACCGACGCGCTGGCTCTTGAGTTGACATCCCGCTCTATTAAGGAAGGGACGGACAAGAAATTGGCGCTGATTGAGCGAGTCTTCCTTTATATGCCGTTTATGCATGTGGAAGATTTGCCTGCGCAGGAAGAGGGAGTGCGCTGTTTTCAAAACCTCGTCGAAGAATCCAAAACAAAAGCGCCGCATAACATGCATTATTTTGAATACAATCTCTCTTTTGCCCGTCGTCATCACGATATCATCGCCCAGTTCGGCCGCTTCCCACACCGCAACGCTATCCTTAAAAGAGAAGCCATTCTCGAGGAGTCCGCGTTTTTGACCAGGCCAGATAAAAAATAAATTACCACTTTTCATAAATAAGTGGTATGCTTCTTCAACTGATTCTCCCAAGGTCCTGCCTTTTTTCGAAGAGTTTTTTCCTTCACCGTAGAACCCACGAATTTGTACGTCGAATCAGAAATTAAAGAACAGCCGCGCTTAGAAAACAATCGGGATTGGCGTGGCGCCTATAACCATTAAAGAAGAGAGAGCCATGACACAATCAACCGGTAGTTTCTATGAGCTTGGGGTCGCTCCAAAGATCCTGGAACGTTTAGACAAGTTAAAATTCACCATTCCAACCGCCATTCAACACAAAGCGATCCCGCCCGGCATCGCCGGCAATGATGTGATGGGCATCGCCCAGACAGGCACGGGAAAAACCCTGGCCTTTGCTATTCCCATCATGCAGCGGCTTGCGCAGGTTCAGGGAAGGGCGCTTGTTTTGGCGCCCACGCGTGAGCTTGCGATCCAGATCAATGAAGTTTTTATAAAAGTGGGACCAACCATGGGCATGAGGACCGCGGTCTTGATCGGCGGAGAGCCGATCCGTCGTCAGATGCAGGATTTAGCCCGCGACCCGCGCATTTTGATCGCGACCCCGGGCCGTTTGATCGACCACATGCAGCAACATCACGTGCATTTGGGAGATGTGACGATCCTCGTTTTGGATGAAGCGGATCGCATGCTCGACATGGGTTTTGCACCACAGATCGAGACGATCATCACCTGCGTCGCTCCTAAAGAATACAGGCAGACCATGCTTTTTTCCGCAACGATGCCCAAAGCGATCATTGGGATTGCGACCTCCTATATGAAACTTCCCATTCAGATTGAAGTGGCTCCGTCCGGCACTGCCGCCGAGCGCGTTACGCAGGAACTTTTTGTCGTCAAGAAAGAAGCAAAGAATGCCCTTCTGGCGAAGATATTGGCACAATACAAAGGTTCGGTCCTGGTTTTTTCAAGGACAAAGTTCGGTGCGCGCAAGATCTTGCGGGCGATCCGCACCATGGGCCACCGCTCGGCGGAGATCCATTCTGACCGTTCGCTTTCCGAGCGCCGCGAAGCTTTAGAGGGTTTCAAAGCCGGCAAATACCGCGTGCTGGTCGCGACTGATATCGCTTCCCGCGGTATTGACGTAACCGGTATTGAGCTTGTCATCAATTACGATCTTCCGGATGACGCCGAAAATTACGTGCACCGCATCGGCCGCACCGGCCGCGCCGGGCATCAGGGCCACGCGATCTCGTTCGCCACGCCGGATCAGAAAAATGACGTGCGCGCAATCGAAACAGTGGTTAAAACGGTTATCCCTGTCGCGCAGCACCCGGAATTTCCGACCGAGCAGTTCACTAAAGCTGCTCCGGCGTTCAAACCGCGGTCGTTCCACAGCAAGGGACGCAGCCACGGCCACGGAGGTGGAGGGTTCAGGCCAAGGCGGTAACGTTATATTTTGAGGAAGATAGAAATTGGAAGGTAGAAGATGGAAAATAGAAGTTGGAGAATAGAAAATTTTTTTAAAGCCGTGGGGTTATCGCTTGGCATACGAATTCCCCCCACCAAACAAAACTAACTTTCTAATAGCCGCTTTGAGTTCCACGGCCATGGCAGACTGGGTCAGATGCCCGTGGGTATCTACTTTCTATCTTCTATTTTCTTCGTTGGAACACGATGCTTATCCGTCACCCAAAATTCCATATACCGGCCGAGCATGAGGCGGGTCTGCGCATCCAGCGCCGGGAGAGCGCCTAAAAACAAAAGGATCAGAGGGAGCGTCAGCCATTCCAGTGCGTGTTTGACCTTTTCCTTGAAGGATATTTTTTGCCGGTGTTTCGGAAGAAGGGAGATGCTTAACATCACTGAGATCAATAAAGAAAGTATAGCAAGGTTAAAAATTGTCCCTATGATGCGCGGGGCATTGTAGGAAACGACCGAATAGGTGTATTCCTGACCGGCACATAGGGCCGGGAGCCAGCCGATGAAGCTTAAGAGGAATCCCCAGGTTGCCCACGAGACATGCCCCTCGAACAATTTAAATGCGTGACGAATTTTGTCGTATAAAGGAATGCTTTTTGTTTGTAGAAACAGCCGCATGACGATCGGGAAATTTTCAACGCCCCATGCCCAGCGGCGTTTTTGTTTATAAACGGTCCGGATCGTATCCCACCAGTTTTGCGAACCAGCGACGTCCATGGAAAGCGTTGTATGGATCGGCACCACGCGGTAATCCCCGTCGAAATAGATGTAGCATTTCCAGAAGATCGCCGAATCATCCGAGATCATGTCGACCGGCCAATAATCCACTTCCACCAGGGCCTTTAGGCTCATGCTGTGGCTAGAAAAGGTGACCAGTTTTTCAGGATTGGTTGCCTCGACGAGCTGGAAGAAGGATGAGCCTGTTTCAATGACGCGCGCGAATCCGGGCACCTGCCAGATATTGTTGTGATAAACAGGGATCGGCTGGAAACTTGCCCGGTAACGCTCCGGTGTCACCATAAAATAATACGTCAGGCATGCAAAAAAATCTTTGCCCACCACCGTATCAGCATCGAAACAGGAAAGGACCACGTTTTCCAAGGGAATCTTTTTTTGGGATAGAAAGTGTGTGATCTGGCGGGCGGCATGGGTGACGTTGGCGCCTTTGACGCGCGCTTCTCCGGGAACGTTGTCGGGATGGACTACCACCAGTACGTCAAAAAAACGATCACGGTATTTTTTTTGCAGAGCGTAAGCGCCGTCTTTGATCTCTTGGCTAGCCCTTTCTTCAAGAGCAAAAACGAGGAGTATGCGCCGGGAAGAGAATGACTGCGTGCTTAAACTTTCAATGCCGGGTTCGATAACGTCACGTGATTCTTTAACGATGGGATAGAGGACCGCGTGATAAATATTTTCCGACGGTGGCGGGAGTTTACCGTTCTGTTTTAAAAGTCCCAGCTCCTGGTGGTGGCGTTTCCAGGAGAAATATTTTCCAAGATTAAGCACAGAAGGTGTTTGTGGGTCGGATGCCAGATAATGATTGATGCGGTCGATGTGGTCGATCTCTTCCATCCAGTTGGTTTCTTCTTCAGCGGTCAGGCGGAAATAGGATAACAGAAGAAAGATCATCATGTAGGTGAGCTTGAAAAGCCAATAAAGGTCGAAGGCGACGATGATGATGGCCGCCCAGAGCGGTTTGGTAAAGGACAGGGCGGTCATACCGATCAAGACTGTCCAGCTGGTCATTCCGGGAAGCATCTCAAACAGCCGTTGTTTGCGGTGTTCTGTCGTGCTCAAATTTTCTTTAGAATAGTTTAATCTCATTGTATTGGTTCGGCCTTTTTAGCGCGTTGTTCAAAATTAACAACTGATCTGAGCGTTTTTTGCGGATGCATTTCCGCGGAGAAGAGATGTTTTGTGTCTTTATCTGTGAAAAATATCTTTTCGATCCGGTCGGTATAATAAATACTTGTGCCTTTGGCAACATCCATGATTTTTTGAACGCCAGGAGGCCCGCAGCAGCCGGTATCAGCTATGAATATTTGGTTATTGTCGACAAAAAGGACGTGGCTTCCTTCATTGACCCAAAAAGCATTAGCGATATTTTCGGCCTTGTCCGTTATCCACGTGACCTTGGGCGCAACATCCTGCGGCCGTTTGGAGAAGTCGATAAAACCGATCTTGTTTTTGGACCACAGCATGAGCCTTTGAGGTTTTTCGTTCCATTTGAATCCCTCGATGCCGCTTTCTGTTAAAAAGTAGGGCTTAAGGTTGCAGAGGACTTCTCCTCGTTGGCCCAACAGTACGACGACGTTATCAGCGACGGCAATGATCTTTTCAAACGGGAAATGGCTTGCCACAAGATCGTTAAAGACGGGATTTTTTGAAAGAAGTTCCTGATTATTGCCGTTGGCATTGGCCTTCTTCAGTGTTTTGTCTTCAGTGAGAAAAAAGATCGTTTGTTCAAATTGAGAGAAGGCCGCGGCATGATCAATGACCTTTGGATAAATGGCTTTGGTGGCGATGTCGATACGGTTAATGGTGTTATTTTGAAAGGTCAACAGGTGGCGCGCGTCGTTTTGTGCCCACTGGATTTCTTCGGGGGCGACAGGGAACAGGTCGGTGATGTCTTCGATCTTGGGTGTCCCAAAGAGCGGGTCGATCCACAAGAATCTTTTATTGCCATTGGCTTCGATCTCAACGAGTAGATAGGGGCTGTTGTTGATGGTATGCCACCGAACGATCCTGGCCGTGCGTTGGTCGAAATCGGCTGGAAATAAAGGCTTCAATTTAACAACTTTGGTTTCGTCGTCGGGGATCAGGTTTTGCGTGATACCCTCATCCCAAATATGAACAAAGGCGTTTTCTACATTAGGACCGTTGGTGGCGATAAGATATGGATTACCGGCAACCGGGATAAGTGTGTTAAACGGTATGGAGGACAACTCAACAATGTTTAGAAATTGCGGGATTAAAAGTATTCCCTCCAAAGGCGTTGCAGTTTCCGCGGCAACGGTCACTGTTGTTTTCCAAGGCTGGTAATTTTTTGCCGTCACTTCAAGGGTGTATATCCCAGGTGGGAGATTGTTAATGACCGTCGGCGTTTGGCCGTTCGTGGGTTTTCCGTTGAGGACAACCAAAGCGCCGGATGGAATGGAGGAAACGTAAATGATTCCGGTTTTGACGACGTTTTTTGTTCCGTGGCCGGGTTTGATGACGATGCCGAGCGAAGACAGAATAAGCGCCGGGCACAGCACAATATAGAGAACGGTAAAAATAAAAAACAATATTTTTCTGAGTTTAACCATAGCTGGTCATGTTTTATTGTAAAATTTTTTGTAGGTTTTTCATGTTCCCTTGTAGCCAAACGTTCCATTGATCGAGGAGGCTCTGGCCTTGGTTGATTTTTGCAGAGTCCTGGCCGGTCAATCCTTCTAAAAAAAGTTCGTTGCCTTTAATGAATAAATTTTTGACGGCGGAACCGAGCCCTTGATAAAGCCCATTGAGTCCCTGAATATCCAATAGCTTGGCTTCCTCAATAGCCATTCGGCGCAGCTGATAAGCTTGCATCATCGTTTCCTGATTGAGGCTGCTGGAAGTTTGTGCGTGCATCAGGATCTGGTCCGACTGCATCGAGGATTGGATCATTTGGGAAAAGTATGAGTTGCGCACCATTTTTTCGATTGTACCGTTGGGGTCTTTAAGGAAAATGTTTAAAAAGGCCCATTGGTTGGTTTTGACGTACGTTTGATCGTTAACGGTCAGCTTGGCGGTTTCTTTGGCGCCATCGTTAATAACAGCGCATGGGTCAAAGGCCCCCAGCGGATAATCAAATTTTTTAGAGGGGTTATGAACGTTGATGTGTTCGATGCGCATGTTTTTATTTCGAGGAGCATCCCACAGAGCCCAGAGCGGATATTCCCAGCTGTTGATACCGATCATGAGTCCGATATCTTTACAACCGCTTTTTTGAACTTCCTCGGCTGCTCTTTGATAGGAAAAGTACATCCCTGGGACATTGGTAAAATATTGTTCATTGCGATCTTTGATAAAGATGGAATTGTCTTTTGAGATGATGGGGCGGGACTTATTGTTCAAGACCCATGGCAAACAGAAGATAATCAAGGCAATGGCGATGGCGGTGTTAATGCGAGGATTGGTTTTGTTAAGAACAGTACCTATAAAAGGCGCTGAAAGAACGGCGAGCGGCAAGAGAAGCCGGTTGCCCCAGGGTTGCCATTTCAACATCAGGCAAAAAAGAAAAAAGGCGCCTGTCCATGAGAGAAGGTATGGGAGAACATCGGCGGAACATGTGCGACGGTAGTAGAGTAAAAATAAAATCGTCGTTATAAAAAAGGTCAATGTTGCGGCGGTATTGCCGCTGGAATCTTCATGACGGGAATAAACGACGCGGTATTCATCTGCGGCCGTATAGCGGGGATCCAAGATGTTCCAATTCAGTTGACGATGAACCCAGACTACGGCCGTCTCAATGGTTTTATTGAATGGATCATTATTGATCGCCAAGTTAAGTCCAGCATAACGGATTGCGGTGGAGACGGCTCCCTGGATTGTATACGTTTCGTTTTTGACACCTTTAGTTTCCGAATGAAGCGAAAAAATATTTCCGCTTAATTGGTGGTTGCGTGTGAATTGGGGAAGGTTCAATGCAAGGGGTATGACGACTAAAATGGCAACAATGGGCAGAAATGCCTTGCCGTGTTTGCGAAGGCTAGTCCCAATTGTCCAGATGATAAATGGGGCCACAAATGTCATGGCAGTGGCCTTGGTGAGAACCGCGAGGCCCAGCGACAGGCCGCACCAGAGCGCGGTTGAGTAGCGGGTTTCGGTCAATAATTTTAATCCGTGGTAGACGCAACAGACCATCCAAAAAGCGGCCACATAATCGTTTTGTGTGCTTGATCCTTCAAGAATGCCAACGGGAAGGCTGGCGCAAACAACGGCGCTTAATATTTGTCCGCGCCGCGTCGCGCCCAACAGTTTAGCGATCAGGGAAACGCCAACGACGCTTCCCGCCATGCTCCACCATTGGATCATGTTGGCGAAACGGTCGCTTTGGCTTAAGATTTGAAATTGCGCGATGGCATATTCTGCCCACGGCGATGCCCATAATTGCCGCGGTATGGACGTTGGGAAAAACTGCACGGTTTTGTTTTGTATCCAATGAGCCACGCGTGCCATATGATAAGGCATGGAATCCCAGTTGTTGGGAGGGGCAATGAAGGCTGTTATCCCAACGACGATGATGATGCCGGTGGTGCAGGCGATCAGAGCAATTTCAGCGGTTGTCATTCCCACGCCCGTCCTGGAACGTCTGAAAGACGGGCCAGGGAAAGTGGGAATCCATTTGGATACCCGCTTACGCGGGTAGGACAGGATACAAAGAACCACAATTTCAAAAAGCCAGGCTGCGGTTAATGCCGGTTGATGAAGAAGAGAAAACAGGCTTAGGATTTCGGTGTTGACGGTAACAAGAGTCCCCCATAACAGGGAAGCGCCCAGAAAAGAGGCGCGCAGCGAGCAGTTGTTGGCCGTTTGATAGAGTAAAATCCAGCACAACACGAAGGCGGTTAAGGGCAGAAGGACGAGCATAAATATCCCGGAGGTTTTTAAAAAATAAACAGCCCCATCATACCACAGCAAGGCTGCGCATAAAACCGTTGTGTTCACTTGTTGGCTATTGACATTTTGGGGAAGATAGATATAATCATACCGACTAGTTGGTATGTATGAAAAAAATACCTAAACAATATCACACGCGGGATAAGATTTTGGATGTTGCTCGCGATCTTTTTTTAGACCAGGGGTTTTCGGCCACGTCCATTGATGCGATATGCCGGGAGGCCAGGATCACCAAGGGCGGTTTCTTCCATTATTTTAAAAGCAAGGAAGATTTAGGCAAAGCGGCCTTGAACCGGTTCTGTGAATCTTCACATAAGCTTATGCAGGAAGAGGGATGCTGTCAGAAGAATCCTGATCCGTTAGACCGTGTCTTTGCTAATTTGGATTGCGTCATTGGTTATGCGAAACGAACGTCGGGCCATAAAGGATGCTTGATTGCCACTTTTGCCCAGGAGATGTCGCAAACGCATCCGGAGATCCAGTCGATGTGCGTGGATGGTTTGCGGGGCTGGGCTGGAATACTTAAAAACGAATTGAAGATGGCTAAAAAGAAATATATTCCGCGGTCTTCGCTGGACGTGGGAAGTCTGGCTGATCATTGCGTTAGTGTCGTCGAAGGAGCGCAGATCCTTGCCAAAGCCACCAAAAGCGTGAAGCCCATGGAAGAGAGTATAGGGCATCTTAAAAAATATCTAACAATTTTATTTAAAACAACCAAACCTAGGAGGATATCATGAGCGAACAGAATGAAAAGAAGGAAGGCTCCTGCTGCAAACCCGGCAGCGGATGCTGTGGATGCAAGAAATTCTTTATTGGTATTTTAGTAGGACTTTTGATCGCGGTCATCGCGCATTGTTTTTTGAACGGCGGGTTTTGCCACAAGTCTAAGGGAATGTGCCCGATGATGCAGCAACAGATGCCTGTGCAAACCAAGTAATAGGGGGTTTTGCATTAGTAGTTTTTGTTTAAGAGAGTGGCGGTTGCCTGTTTTGCTCACCGAACCAACCTCGCCTTCCTTCATATTGGAAAAGGCGAGACTGGTTCAAAGTTCGCTGCAACAAGCAATCGCCACTCTCTAAATAATTTTGATAGGGGGCGATCGATATGGATTCTATAGTCCAGTGGACAGGGGATCATGATGAAAGTAACGTTTCTCCGTCGGTGCGTCCTCTGCAGCCGAGCGATGATGAACTGCTGGACCAGTATTCGCAGGTCGTCAGCCGCGCGGTCAAAGAGGTGAGCCCCGCGGTCGTCAAGATCGATGTGGTGGCGCCTTTGGGTCGTTCACAGAACAATCCTGATTTTCCGTGCGAGGCCAAGGGCAGCGGGTCAGGGTTCGTGTTCACGCCCGACGGGTTTATCCTGACCAACAGCCACGTTGTGCATGGCGCCAGATCCATCGAGGCAAATTTTACTGACGGGCGTAAGCTCAAAGCGCGTTTGATCGGCGATGATCCTCACACGGATCTGGCTGTCGTCAAAGTGGACGGTTTCAACTTAAAATATGCCCAGATCGGCAACTCCAGCGATCTGCGCGTCGGCCAGGTCGTCGTCGCCATCGGCAATCCTTTTGGATTTGAATGCACGGTCACGTCCGGCATTGTCAGCGCTTTGGGAAGGTCCATCCGTTCGAATTCCGGACGTTTGATCGAGCAGGTGATTCAGACGGATGCTGCGCTTAATCCCGGCAATTCCGGCGGGCCTTTGATCAATTCCCGCGCACAGGTGATTGGTGTCAATACTGCCATCATTTTACCCGCGCAGGGTATTTGTTTTGCTGTACCTTCGAGCACGGCGCAGTGGGTGGCAAGCCAGCTTATCAAGGAAGGCCGCATCCGCCGTGCGTATATCGGCGTTGCCGGGCAGAATATTTTGTTGCCGCAGGGGCTTATTCATGTGGATCGTTTTTCCGTCGAGGGAGGAGTCCACGTGGCCTCTACCGAGGAAAATAGCCCTGCGCACATCGGGGGGATCCGGGGAGGGGATGTCATTATCGGTGTTAATGGTCAACTTATCAAATCCATGGATGACCTTCACCGGTTCTTGACCCAGGAAAAAATCGGGGAACGGATCCGTTTTATACTTATCCGGCAGTTTGAGAAAATTGTTTTGGATATCATCCCCGAAGAAGTTCCTTACCAAAGATAGCGAGGTAAAAAAGCCCGAGCGATTTACGACGCCTGGGCTTTTTTGTTTTTAAAGGAGTGGTCGAGGAACCATGCGGTTACGATCAGCAATAGGGGTGCAATAACCAAACCATAACGAGCGGTCAGATAAAAACGGGACATGATCAACATATAAGTTACAATGAGAAAGGTTACCCAAAATAAAAGTGAAATTTTGTCGCTGCACTGAAGGGGGTCGTACAACGATTTCCTTTTTTTCAATAAGAAGAAAAAAATCGCCATCAGGGCTATCGTATTTAAAATAGCAACCGTAAACCGTAGCAAGTGTTGTAGGCCTCCGGCGTTATAAAAACGTTCGACAGCGTCAGGATAAGTTACATAGGCGGTTTGCGTCCCTTCCCAAAATAAAAGCTTTAATCCTTCCAGGCCAGAGAATAGGGCATATTGAATAGGATTCTGCACAATTTTTTGAGCGATAAGATTCATGTAGATTGGAGAAATTTCTTCTTTGGACAGGCCTTGGCCGGCGACATCCTTCATGGTCCATTCGAAACTTTTGTCAAAATAATTAACACCCCAGCGGTAGCACTCTTTTAATCTGAATGCGTTGCAGAATTCGGGGCCGGGAATGGTGCTTGCGACCGCGAGCAGGTGATCTGTGTTGAAAGAAACCTCTGTCAGGCGGACAGTGCTTGTATAAAGGATGCTTGCGCTACGGTTCGTCACAACAAAATTTCCGTTAAATTTTTTGTTAAGGGTTTTTATGGCGACGATTGGAAGTTGATAGGCAACGGCGAATGTAAGTAAAAATGCCAGGATATGAATACATAAACGTTTATTTTTTCTGATAGCGGACTGGATGCACAGGGCGAGGAAAGGCAAAAAGGCCAGGGCCGTAATGACCTCAAAACTGGCTTTGGTTAATGTCATTAAAGCGAACGAACATCCGGCCGTCATTCCCATGAGCATGGCTTGTTGGATCGTTATGCGGGTTATGTTTTTCCAGGCGTTGCTGATGGTCAGGACATTCCACAAGATCAGCGGATAGGTGAGGATCTCGGAATAAAGAATGAGGCTCGAATTGACCAGGGCTGGGGAAAATCCCATAAACAGGACGATGGCAGCGATCAACCTATCGGTAATTTTAAGTTTTTTGAGGATGTTGGTCATTAGGAGCTGGGCTAGGACAAGACAAAGGATCTGAATCGGGATCAAAGCATTTAGGTAAGGGACGTTCATGATATTCGATAATCGCATGGCGACCGATACCAAAAGTGGGTAGAGCGGTTCTCGGTTAGGACCGTTGATAAAATAGTTTTGCCATTTTCCTTCGGCCAATATTTTGCCATCGTTTTCGTAGGCCCAGCCATCGTTAAAGACAATCGCTTGTGTTGTCATGGCCAGATAGCTTAAATAAAATAAAGACAGCATTATGGCTAGGGCGATAAGAGGTGAGTGCGATTGAGGTGTTTTTGGTTGGGAATACATTACGATCAATTAATTTTTTTAGTATTTGAATTAACTTATCCTAAGAACTTCGGTTGATAAAATCAAGTTTTTTATATAGAAAGTTTGACTTTTTGCTTGTCAGTTGGACAATTGTGCTCTAAAGTTATGTTTGTCATTTCATGATCCCAAAAATCAGGACGACCATGCCGCAGTTTTTAATCGTTGTGAATCGGGTGCTTGTTATAGGTTACATCGTTTGTATGCTGCCGTTAGTGGCAGAGTTTGTAACAGAGTGCCCCTTACTCTATGTGTCTAAGACTCCTTGGGCTCATTTTATTCAAACGGAACGCCAGAACGTTCTTGCAAAATCTAAAATGATGGCCCTTAATTTATACATGCCGGCCGATTTTACGCTAATGTATGATTTTTTGCGTCCCGAGACCAATGACCATTTGGGCTACCTCAGTTTTTATGTTCGTTATTTCCAACAAGCGGCGCAAACATTGCCTCCTGCCTATGCTGCCGATGCGTATGCAATGTTAGGTTTTTGCTATTTTCATCAGGATAAGTTCAAAGAATCTTATGAAAGTTATACAAGGTCATTGGAACAAAACCCGGCATTCCTTTGGACGTATTATAATTTGGCAGTGATTGAGTTCAGAAGTCGTAATTATGACAAGGCGGTTTTTCTTTTGGACAGGATGTTCAAGGTCAATCCGGAGATATCGATACAAGTCCTTTCTTCGTCGAAGATTTATACGGATATCTTGCGTGGCAATCAGGGCGCTATCGATCTCCCGGGAGAATTAAAGGCGACCTATGCGGATGCGATGCGGATGCTGGTTATTAGTTTGTATCAATTGAAAAAATTTCCTGAACTTTTGAACACTGCCCAATATGCCGTTGCTTCCAGATTTGAACCAGCCGCCGTGTTCAACTATTACGCGGCTTTGGCTGCTGATGCCCTCGGAGATGCTCCCAAGGCAGCGGCATTTCGTAAATTAGCCGGTCAAGAGGCAGGGGATGCGTACACAGGCCAGGATATTTTTGTACGTTTTTTTTAACGGGAGTTGTTAGTGGTGGACAGCACGAGACATAAAACAGTTCAGGGATCATTCCGAGAGGTGTTGTTGATCGCCGTGGCTTTTGCTTTGTGGGTATTCATGTTCCGTGATTATCTTTCAAGCAAGCTCGCCCTTTTCGACGACGCCGTTTCCTATTACGACCACGTCAAATTTTATCTGGATAATATTTCCAGGGGCGTTTTCCCTCTTTGGGACCCATTGTGGTTCTGCGGGGCGGCCAATAATTTTTTTCTTCAACGCATGGGATGTTTTAACCCGTTTATTTTGGTAACGCTTGTCTTTAAAAGCATGGGCGTTCCTTACACGATCGCCTATTTAATGTATCTGGCGGTTTATTATTTTGTGGGTTGCGTGGGTTTTTACCTTTTGGCCCGCCTGTTCCTCAAAGATAAAACCTCGGCGTTCGTTGCTTTTTTTTTGCTTTTGTTTTCTGCTTTAGGCACGAGGATATTTGATTCCTACATGATCCTCATGTTCACGCCGATCGTCTGGTTTTTTTATTTCCTGGTGTCTTTTAGCGAAGAGCCCAAAAGGCATTCTTTTGTGGGGATCGTTTTTACGCTCGTCATTATTTTCACGACCTATCTGCCTTTTTATTTTTTGATCGTCCTGGCATCTTTCCTGCTTTTTCATGTTTTGTTTTACGGCAAGACACTACGAACCCTGTTCCCTAAATATATCGGGTTCGCAGGCAGGCATAAAATTTTAGTCGGCGTTTGTGCGGTTATGCTTTTGGCATCCTTGACGCCCGGATATTTGTTTTTTAAAAGCGCGAAGGAAAATACGGATGTGGTTATGCCAGCGCGCAACACAAACCCTGATGCAGGCGGTTTAGGTGTGCAGCGCCAGGACCATTCCAACAGTTGGGCTATTCTCGAAGAGATATTTTTTGCACGGGACTATTACACGGACATGACCCAGATCAAATTTGCGATTTTGTATGTTCCGCTTTTCGCGTATCTTGTTTTCTTTTTGGGATTTTTCACGCGGTCGAACAAGAAGCTATGGTTCCTGTTCACATGGTCGGCGGGGCTGTTGATCCTGTCTATTCCCGCGGCATCGCCGGTATATGGATTTTTTTATGACCACGTCATTTTGTTCAAATATTTCCGAAACCTCCACTTTTTGTTGTGGGTGGCGCTTTTGCCGATCGCGTGTTTATTGTTGGCAGAGCAATTAAAATCATTTTTGGCATGGCAGCCGAATTCCGGGTGGGAAAAGTGGGCGGGATTTCTTTATGTATCCTTGGTCCACGGCGTAGTGGCTTGTTATTTGTATCGGTATCAGTTTCCCATTATGACGAGCTATGGTGTCCTGATCCTTAGTTATGTGTTTTTTCTTTGGCGCTTATTTGGTTCTTTAAAGAAAAGTGAAACGTTGACTGTCTTTTTTTTGCTGCTGATCATCGCCATCGAGCCGATCGAAGTGTATGCATATTTGAGCCAAAACACCGAACGCTATGCGCCTTATGCGTATGATCATACGAACCTAAATTTTCATTATACGCGGTTTAATAATAATGTGGATATGGCGTTGGGTAATGGTTCTTTCGAGGAGAATCTTGGGGAGGGGAGCAGACCCGGGGAGCGGTTGATCAAGCCCGTAACGTCGATTTATTACGCTTCGAAGTGGTATGGCTATTTCATCAGTAACATTGATTATTATGTTGTGCAGAAATACAGGAAGCGCAGGTTTATCATTTATGACGCAGTTGAACGTTTGGATGATGCCAAGATCGATCTTTCCGTGCTTGAGACCGCGTTGGCCGAGAACCGTAATGTCGCTTTTGTCTCGACGAATGATCCTGCTGTTTTGGCCCCGCCATCGAATGGGAGGCATTCCTATTACGCCCAGATCGTTGAGAAAGATTCTGAAGGATTCAAAGTCGTTGCCTATAGCGCCAACGGGGTTAAGATCAAGACAAACTTTAGCGCGCCTAAATTTCTCGTCTATAATGATAATTACCACAGCCAATGGAGCGCTTTTCTCAACGGGCACCGGGCTTCGATGGTGCGTGCGAACGCGGCATCCAAAGGGCTTTGGGTTCCTGCCGGTGAGCAGGTGGTGGAGTTTAAATTCGGGACAATGGTTTTATGGGCGCTTTATATGTTTCTTTTTGTGGCCATTAATGGCATGTTCATTGGGATGATAGTCCTTTGCTGGCAAGAGTCTCGACGGAATAAAGGCGTGCTTGAAGACGCAGCGGGTGGATCGTGACATCAATGACGCAAACGATGAGGAAGCTCTTTAAATATTTATGCTGCCGGGTATGTGTGCTTTATCTGGCGGCATTTGTGTTCACGGTTTTTTTTCTCGACTACAAAGCAGCCAGGTGGCATGCCCAGGCGGGCACGCTCAGCCGTTTACAGCCGCCATACAATTATCTTACGAAATTTTCCGATGGCAAAGCCCCGTTTGACCGTAAACAACTGCAAGCGTACCGTCTTTTTTTTACGCAGTTGTTACGCATGCTTCCTAACCGTCCCGATGGGTACGGCATGTTGGGCTTTTGTCATTACCAGCTGGGGGATACTGATAAAGCGATCACCGCTTATCAGAAGGCCGCAGAGACCGTGCCGTCGTTTTTGTGGTTCAACTATGATCTGGGATTTTTGTATTTCCAAAAGAAAGATTACCAGCAGGCCGTGGATTATCTCAGCCGCGCTGTCACGAGCAGCCCGGATGCTATTTTTCAGTTCATGGTCTCTTCCAAAGTATATTTGGATGCTATCGCTTCTGTCCCAAATTTTCAGCAAGAATTGCCGGAGCGCCTAAGGACCAGTTTGCGGGACAGTTACAAAATGTTGGTTTTAAGTTATTTTCATCTGCAGCAGTATGACCGGCTGATCGTGGTGGCGGAAATGGCTGTTAATCAGAAGCTGGATGACGACGGATTTTTTCTTTATTATCTGGGAGTAGGCGCCTTTTATGCGAATCAGTTGGACCGGGCGATCGTGTATTTGCAAGAGAGCCTGCGGAGAAATCCCGACGCCCAGGAAAGTTATTATTATTTGGCTTTGGTTTTGAAAGCATTAAATAAGGAAGAGATGGCGGTTACAGCTTTACAAAAAGCGCAAGCCCTGGGAAAAATCAAGGGTGCAAGTTATAGCGATCTTAAAGGCGTGAAATTAAGGATTTTCTAATCCGTTAAGGGGGGCGATATGAAAGGGATCATTTTAGCGGGTGGCCGCGCGACGCGGTTGTATCCTGTCACCAAGGGTGTCAGTAAACAGCTCTTGCCTGTTTATGACAAGCCGATGATTTATTATCCGCTTTCGGTCTTGATGTTGGCAGGGATCAGGGAGATCCTGATTATTTCCACGAAAGAGGCGTTGCCTGCTTTTAAAAATTTATTCGGGGATGGCTCCGATTATGGGGTCGTTCTGAAATACTGTGAACAGAAAAAACCACGCGGACTCGCCGACGCATTTATCGTCGGCAATCAATTTATTGGAAAAGATTCCGTGGCGCTCATTTTGGGTGACAATGTTTTTTTTGGGGATGGCTTACCCGGGATGTTACGGCAAGCCGCCGGATTGAGATCCGGCGCCGAAATATTCGGCTATTATGTGAGCGACCCGAGTCAGTATGGAGTCGTTGGTTTGGATAAAAATAAACAGGTGGTTTCTATTGAGGAAAAACCGAAGAAGCCGAAATCCAACTGGGCGGTGACAGGTTTGTATTTCTTTGACAACGACGTTATTAAGATCGCTAAACGCGTGAAGCCGTCCAAGCGCGGTGAATTGGAGATCACCGACGTCATCAAGGAATATTTAAAACGTAAAGAGCTTAGGCTGCATTTGCTGGGCCGGGGATATGCGTGGCTCGACACGGGAACGCATAACTCGCTCATTGACGCGTCGTTGTTCATTAAAACGATCGAGGAAAGGCAAGGGCTTAAGATCGGCTGTATTGAGGAAGTTGCTTATCGCATGGGTTTTATTAGCCGTCAAAAGTTGCAAAAATTAGCCTGCGTATTTAACTCCTCCTATGGTCAATATTTGATGCGAGTTTTGAAAAATGAATTGTGAAAAGCCGGCTTTAAAATGCGCGGCATAAGGGAGATTTACAGCAAATGCGTTCAAAATTATCTCGCATCCTTGTCACAGGTGGGGCTGGGTTCATAGGCAGTGAATTTGTTCGTCAGGCGGTGGCCGTTGGGTTTAGGGTTGTTGTTGTCGATTCATTGACCTATGCCGGCGATCTAGAACGGCTTAGGGAAGTCAAGACCAAATTTGATTTCGCAAAAGTTGATGTTATCGATAAAAAAAAGATGGCTGCCGTTTTTAAGAAGTTTAAACCGTCGGCAGTTGTGCATTTCGCTGCTGAGACCCATGTCGATCGCAGCATCCTGGACGCCCGCGACGCTTTAAAGACAAACGTCCTTGGCACACAAACGCTTATTGATTTGGTGCGCGCTTGCGGCGTCGAGCGTTTTGTTCACATCTCGACGGATGAGGTTTACGGCGATATTGAGACAGGGCATTTTTATGAAACGACTCCGCTTAACCCGAGCTCTCCGTATTCAGCTGCCAAGGCGGCGGCCGATCTTTTAATTAAATCTTACGCGCGCACGTATCAGTTTCCGGCTATCATCGTGCGCCCGTCGAATAATTACGGGCCCTGGCAGTATCCGGAAAAATTTGTACCCGTTGTTATTTATAAAGCTTTAAAAAATCAGAAAGTTCCGGTTTACGGCAATGGCCTTAACGTGCGCGAATGGCTGTACGTGTCGGACTGTGCCGCTGCCATCCTTGAGGTCCTTAAAAAAGGAAAAACGGGCGGAATTTACAACATCGGATCCGGTCAGGAACGCACGAACATTCTTGTGGTTGAGATGCTTTTGGAGATTCTTAAAAAGCCCAAAAGCCTGATCGAGTTTGTTAAGGACCGCCCGGGGCATGATGTGCGTTATGCACTCAATTCGGATAAGATCCGTCGGGAATTAAAATGGATGCCGGTCGTGCAATTCAACGATGGTATGAAAAAAACCGTTGAGCATTATCAGGCACACAGGAAATGGCTGGAACGCAAAGTTTCTTTTTTGAAAACATATTGGAAAAAAGTGTACAAGAAGTAAATTTCCGTGCCCGAACCCACGTGTCATTATGCCGAACAGCATTGTCTCCGGGATTGTGGAGGGCAGCCGCATAAAAAAGGTAAGCTGTGGTATGTTCGTGTTCATAATTTGGCGCAGTATAGCAATACGCTATCAAACAAGTCTGAATAATTTCGGATTGAAAGAATAAGAATGAACAAATTATTTTGTTTATTTTTATTCTTTTTATTTTTGGGATACATAAAAGACTTGAGTGGGGCTGAAAATATTTTGGAGTCTGAAAGAACAATACATCTTAGTTTCTCGACGGTTGTAAAGAAAGATTCCCAACGCGTGTTTTACTTTCTAAAGCATTTGGACCGTTGGTATCTACAATTAACCCCCGACCATAAAAAATTTATTGTGTTAAATGCTAAGGAACTTAAAGTTGGAACTAAGATTGAGAACGAAGAAGCGTCGCAAGGTCAATATTTGCAACATCTGTATATCGTAACTCAATTTGATGAAAATGCGGGAGTATTTCAAATAGAATCACCGGCTAGTCGTGCTGTAGTATGGGGGCTCTTTCGATTGCAAAATAAAACGATTCTTACAATAAGATTAAGAAATAATGGAAATGGCACATATTTGATGACGAGTGATTTGGAACTTGTCTTTGCATCGAAGTCTGATAAGGGGAAAGCTATGTTTTTTAAAGCCGATAAGATTTGGCAGAAGCATATGAATGAAGAAATGACTAAAGCAATCGCCATAGTAGAATCATTAAAATAATTTTCGGATAACGTTCAAATAACAAAAGACCCACAAATATCCTTAAACACCACATATTGAGATAGAAATAAAATTTCTCGTAACCTTAAACAAAATATAAGGTTATGTAGAATCAAAGAAAATGAGAGGAAGTCATAAATTTTATAGAGGTCAGTTCTAGGGCGGAAGGTCATGGATGCTGCGTTCAGGACGGAACTGTCAAGGGTTATGAAGGCCTGATTGCCTCAAGTTAGGGGTCTCTTATAAGTATAAGAATATATTTATTTAGTTGACTTTTAGGCTCTAAACGTATATGCTTACTCTAGTTGTGCGAAGCAGTAAGTACAACAGATGAAAATAGTAACTATGTGCTTAGATATTTGTTGGGATGCACCATGTGTGAACGCACAAAGCTGTTATCTTTGCCGTGGCTTACTATTTCCAAGTTCTTGTGGAAAGGAGGTAGTAAAGTACCATGGCAAAGGGTAAAGTAAAATGGTTTGATAGCAAAAAAGGCTATGGCTTTATCGCTGCCGAAACGGGGGAAGATGTATTCGTCCATTTCAGCGCGATTCAAGGCGATGGTTATAAAAGCTTGGATGAGGGTCAAGATGTCGAGTTCGAAGCCGAACGCGATCAAAAAGGTCTAAAAGCCAAGAACGTTACTAAAGCGTAAGTGTTAATCCCGGTGCTGGCTCTGGCCAGTACCGGGATTAATCCTCTCTCGAGAGACCAAATTGAACAGTAAACCGCATACCTTCCATATCCCTGTCATGGGGACCGGTTTTTCCATCGACACTCCTGTTAAAGTAGCTAAATACGGAATCTCCTCGGTCATTTCACTTGTTGATGATGTTTTGATTGAGGAAATGCGTAAATACTACTGCCAGAAGATGGGGGAGAACTATGTCCCGATTACTAAATACGACGAGGATTACCGCGCTCGCCGGATTACGGAATATCTGAACTTGGTGGACCGGATGGTCAAAAAGCAATTCGAAGAGCTCAAAACTTCTGCTTTTGAGATCGGGACCGAGATCACAAAATATTTTCGCCTTCTTCCGGATGAATCCCCTCTCAAGAAAATTTACAAAACGATGTTGGCCACAACCGACCCGCAGGAAAAAAATAAACTGCAGGAGAGTTTGCGCGCTTCTATCCGCCCAGGTGATATCAATGTCAACATCATGACCAAACTTGACCGTAATAACTACGGCAAGGACAAGCAGGAGCTTCCTCAGGAATTTTCCGATGCCCTTGCCGCTTTGCGCGGGTATGCGCAAAGTACGCTCAATTCTGCGATTGTTTTTTCTGCCGGGTTTAACCGCCGCCTGTACGCGTACATTGAGAATTTTAAAGATTTTTATGCGGACGCCGCCGGTTTTATCAAAAAGCGCGTTATTATTAAAGTCAGCGATTATCGTTCAGCCCTCATTCAGGGAAGATTTTTGGCGAAAAAAGGAATTTGGGTTTCCGAATACCGCATTGAGTCAGGCCTTAACTGCGGCGGCCACGCGTTTGCCACCGACGGATATTTGATGGGACCAATCCTGGAAGAGTTTAGGGTCAAGAAACAGGAACTGATTGAAGGTTTGCATCAGATCTATAACGAGGCCGTAAAGTTAAAAAATGCGTTGTCATTTGTCAGTCCTCATTTGGTGGAGATCACGGCGCAAGGTGGTATCGGTACTGTTAAGGAGGATCGGTTCCTTCTTGATCATTACAAGTTGGATGGCACCGGTTGGGCAACTCCGTTTTTACTTGTCCCGGAAGTCACCAATGTTGATCCGGTCACGCTAAAGAAATTATCCGACGCCAAGGAAGAAGATTTGTACTTAAGCTCCGTTTCTCCGTTAGGCGTTCCTTTCAACAATTTACGCAATTCTGAAAGCGATTTGGAACGCGAGCGTCGTGTGGAGAAAAACCGTCCGGGAAGCGCCTGCCCCAAAAGTTATTTGGTTTCTAATACGGAGTTCACTGCGCAGCCGATTTGTACCGCGTCCCGTCAATATCAGAAATTAAAAATTGAAGAGTTGGACCGTTTAAAAGTGGATCCTGTGGAATATAAGAGCCGATTTAATAAAATTGTTATCAAGTCTTGCATCTGCAATGACCTGGCGGAAGGCCCACTCATCAATCACCAGATCGGCAATCCTGCCCATAAGCGTTTTACTGCCGTCTGCCCGGGGCCGAACTTGGCGTATTTTTCCAAGATCTGTACGCTGCAGGAAATGGCGGATCACATCTACGGCCGGGGTAACGTATTAAATAGCACGTACCGTCCGAACATGTTCGTCAAAGAATTGAAGATGTACGTGGAGTATTTTATTAAAGAAGTTACGAAAGCCGTTGAGGAGCCCACGGGAAAACAATGTCAGTATTGGACGGAGTTTTATAAAAATCTCCTCGATGGCATCGTGTATTACAAAATTTTATTTCCGCAGATGGTTCATGAAACCGTGGAGTTCCGCTCAAAAATGGTGGAAGAAGTTGAATGTTTCCAGCGAAAACTGGAAGATTTCTTTGAGCAAAGCCATGGTTTTTGTGTTCTTCTCCAGCCAGTTGTGGCGTCTTAATTCCTTGATAATTTTGTATTAGTAGTTCGTCTCGGATCTGTTTGTCGAGGTTTCTACAATTTAGGGAACTCAAGAGACGGGAGGGGAAAAATTTAAGGACAGGTATTGAGAATATGCCGTTGTCGGTAAATATCCCAACCACCAGTCAGTCCCGTATCGTCATTATCGGCGGGGGGTTTGCCGGTATAGAACTGGCCAAAGGACTTCGTCATCTCGAAACACAAGTCGTTCTTCTCGATAAAAATAATTATCATACCTTCCAGCCGCTTTTGTATCAGGTAGCCACCGCTGCCCTTGAAGCGGATTCCATCGCTTATCCTTTTCGTGAAATTTTTAAAGACCAGGACAATTTTATTTTTCGCATGACCGAGGTCACTAAAATCCGTCCAGAAGATAATTGTATCGAGACATCCATCGGCGAGATCAGTTACGAATATCTTGTGATTGCGGTCGGATCCAAGACTAATTATTTCGGTATGAAAGACGTTGAGCAGTATTCGTTGCCGATGAAATCCATCCCCCAAGCGATCGCGCTTCGCAATATGATTCTTGAGAATTTTGAGAAAGCGCTTTTGATGAGCAGGATTGAGGACCGTGAGAGCCTGATGAACATCGTTGTGGTGGGAGGCGGCCCGACGGGCCTTGAGATGGCGGGCTCTCTGGGAGAACTCAAGCTTCATGTATTGCCGCAAGACTACCCTGAATTGAATTTTCAACAGATGCAGATCCATATCATTGATATGGAAGAACGGCTTTTAAGCACGATGTCGCCGGAGGCTTCTGCGAGTGCTGAGAAATTCCTGAAGAAATTCAATGTGAATATTTGGCTCAAGACCAAAGTTTTGGCTTACGATGGGAAGCACCTAACCCTTTCCAACGGCAAAAAACTTTTGGCGGACAGCGTCATCTGGGCGGCGGGAGTAACAGGTTCTATGATCCTGGGCCTTAAACCCGAAGCGGTCGCTCCGGGAAATCGTATCCAAGTGGACCGTTTCAATAAAGTGTTTGGTTACGAAAATGTATTTGCCATCGGGGACGTGGCCGGTATGAACGATGAAAAAACGCCCAAAGGTTATCCGATGCTGGCGCCGGTCGCTATGCAGCAGGCCCAATTGTTGGCCGGAAATTTTCACCGTCTATTCGAGAAGCGCCCATTAAGGCCTTTTGAATATAAAGGCTTCGGCGTAATGGCTACCGTCGGGCGCAATCACGCGGTGGTGGACTTGAATTTTGTTAAATTCCAGGGCGTTTTGGCGTGGTTTTTTTGGCTGTTTGTGCATTTGATGGCCCTGGTCGGTTTTCGTAATAAAATGGTCGCGTTCGTTAATTGGGCGTGGAGTTATTTTAGTTACGATAAAGGGTTGAGACTTATTATCCAGCCATTTCGACGGCAATCCGGTTAAAGGAGAAAAGAATGAAGGCGATTTTGAAATCTATGCGGGTCTATATTTTGCGCGGCATGCTCGCGGTCACGCCGTTGGGTCTGACATTTTTGATATTGCGTTTCCTTTACAGGGTCGTCGATCAGAGCATTATCGGACAAGTTAATTCCGTCTTCGGCGTTGAGGTCCCCGGCCCATGGGTCGGCATTGTGGTTTTTCTTGCTTTGCTTTATGTGATCGGCATCATCGCCAGCAACGTGATCGGCCGGCAGATCTTTAACCTTATCGATAACATTTCTGAACGCATTCCAGTTGTTAAAGCTATCTATCAGATCGGCAAGCAGCTTTCCGCGTCACTTTCTCCGTCGGGAAACCAAGCGTTCCAAAAAGTTGTTTTGGTGGATTATTTTCATCCGGGCATTTTTAATCTTGGATTTGTAACGGGTAAAATGATCGATCAACAGACGGGAGAAGAGCTTCTTAAAGTTTTGATCCCGACCGTTCCCAATCCCGCCACGGGGTTCATTGTTTTTATCAAACCTTCGCAAACGATCGACCCTAAATGGAGCGTTGAAGAAGGTTTGAAACTCGTAATTTCCGGGGGGATCATCGGTCCTGTACAGGTGAAATAACTATGGAATGGTCTGTCATCATTTTAAGCATTTTGGGTTTGTGCATTTTTGAGATCGTTTCCAGCCTCGACAACGCGGTTGTTAACGCCGATGTCCTTTCCACCATGAGCGTCAAGTGGCGCAAATGGTTTTTGGTGTGGGGGATATTCTTCGGTGTTTTTTTGGTGCGCGGCACGCTGCCGTGGATCATCGTTTGGGCTGCCAACCCGTCGTTGGGGCCGTGGGGAGCTCTGGTTTCGTCCTTCAGCAACGATCCGCAAGTGGTGGAGTCCCTCAAACAATCAGCGCCTTTCCTGTTGATGGGCGGCGGTCTTTTTCTCGTTTTTCTTTTCTTCCATTGGCTTTTTCTGGAACCCAAAAATTTCGGTTTGCCTTTTGAACGTTTCGTCAGCCGTCAGGGGGCCTGGTTCTACGCTATCGTCTCGGTGATACTGACCGTTGTGGTATGGCTTTCTTCCAAGGAGCATCCCATGATGCCCTTTGCCGCATCCATCGGCGCCAGCGCGTTTTTTATCACGCATGGTTTTAAAGAACACGCGGCCCGCGTCGAGGTTGAGATGAAAGAGAACAAGGACATGTCGGATGTCAGCAAGCTCATTTATCTTGAAGTGCTGGACGCCACGTTCTCTATCGACGGCGTCGTCGGTGCGTTTGCTTTCACAATGTCGGTCCCGATCATCCTCCTGGGTAACGGGCTGGGCGCTATCGTCGTGCGCGAATTGACCATCAAAGGGGTGGACCGTATCCGCAACTACCCTTATCTTAAAAACGGGGCGATGTATTCGATCCTTTTTCTGGGGATCGTCATGGTGTGGGAGGGCTTCGGGCATCATGTCCCGCATTGGGTTGCTCCGATCGTCACCGTCGGCGTTATCGCATTTTTCTTTTTTAAGTCACAGAAAACTATTAAAATCTGATTTTTTTACCGGATCATGGAAAGGAGAGGTTATGCACACATTTCTTATGTTCGGGAAATATTCGACCAATGCCCTTAAGAATGCGAGCGCAACCCGCACCAGAAAAGCAGAGCATTTGATTGGCCGTTTTCGCGGGAGAGTGCGGTCCATGTACGCAGTTTTGGGGGAATATGACCTGGTCATTATCGTCGATCTTCCCGGGGTTGAGGAAGCGGTCAAGGTTTCCGCCGGGCTTATGGAATTAACAGGGATCGCTTTTACGACCGTTCCGGCGATTTCCGTTTCTGAATTTGACAAATTGATCCAGGAGATTTAGGGAATATCTTAATCATTGTGTGCCTACGCATCGCTTTATGAAAAAAGTCGCATTTTTATTTTTGAGTTGCGTCATTATATTGATCGGTATGAACACGTCGAGGTTTGTCATGGCCCAACCGCCGCAAGGAGTTAAAATTAAGATTTACAATGCTTCGACCCAAGCGTATGAAGAGGTTCTTCCCGTCGTGAAATCCAAGGAGGAATGGAAAAAATTATTAACACCGCAGCAGTTTGATATCCTGCGCGAACAGGGCACCGAACGGCCGTTCACGGATAAGTACCATCATAATAAAAAGAAAGGCATTTATAAATGCATCGGATGCGGCGCCGATCTTTTTAGTTCGGAACATAAGTTTGATTCCGGGACCGGTTGGCCGAGTTTTTGGCAGCCGATCGCTCAGGAAAATGTTGCGATCCAGGAAGACAACAGTTTGCTCATGCGTCGGACAGAAGTACACTGCGCCCGCTGCAGCGGCCATGCAGGCCATATCTTTGATGACGGCCCGCAACCGACGGGAAAAAGGTTTTGCATTAACGGCGCCGTTTTAAAATTCGTCGAGACTCCTTAGCTGCCCATGAATCATCCCATTCGAAATCCCTATCCTTGGGTCAGATTGCAGCAGTTGATCGATATCGGCGATGTGAAGGCGATCAATTCTCTTCTTGACGGGATTTCCCCTTCCGAGACGGCGCGCGCGGTCAGCCGGCTTGATGAGAGGCGCCGCCGGAAATTGCTGGTTTTGCTGAGCCCTACGGACGCGGCCGATGTCCTTCAAGACCTTCCGGATGAGCAAGCGGCCGACTTGATTGAAACAATGACACCCCATCAAGCCGCCCAGATCGTCGCTGAACTCCCCAGCGAAGAACAGGCAGACATCCTTTCCGACGTGAATAAAGAAGACGCCCAGGCGATCCTGCAGGGTCTTCCCGCGGATGAGGCCAGAAAAACGCGTGAACTTTTGCAGTACCCCGAGCACACCGCCGGCGGGATCATGAGCACCGAATACGTGGCCTACCGCGAAGGTATGAACGTGGGAGAGGTGATTGATGATCTGCAGGCTAATGCGCTGGTTTATTCCGATTACCACATTCAATATGCGTACATTATTTCTGAACAGGGCGCTTTGCGCGGAGTGTTGCGGATGCGTGATCTGCCGTTGTCGCCCCGTCACCGGCTTATTAGTGAGATCATGCTTCCTGATCCAAAGCTCGTGTTCGTGGATGCTTCTTTGGAAGACTTGATCCAAATCTTCGAGGACAATTCATTTTTAGGGGTTCCTGTTGTAAGCCGCGACCGGCGGATGTTGGGCGTTGTCCGACGGGACGAGGTTTTGGCTGCGACGGCTGAACGCGACCGCAATTCGTATTTGAGGGCGAGTGGTATTGTCGGCGGTGAGGAGTTGCGTTCCATGCCGACGATGGAACGCACATCGCGGCGTTTGTCGTGGCTTGTTATTAACATTTTTTTAAATCTGCTTTCTGCGAGTGTGATCGCTTTTTATCAGGACACGCTGGGCAAGATCATTGCGCTCGCGGTTTTTCTTCCCATTATTTCCGACATGAGCGGTTCGGCGGGCAATCAAGCGGTTGCTGTCAGCATCCGGGAGTTGACACTGGGTCTCGTCAAGCCGGTTGAATTCGCGCGCGTTTTTTTAAAAGAGGTCATGGTCGGGGCTTTAAACGGGTTAGCCGTCGGAGGAATTCTGGGGCTCATCGCTTTCATATGGAAAGGGAACCCTTATTTTGGGTTGGTGGTGGGAGGGGCGCTGGCGATCAATACCTTCGTTTCGGTGTGTTTGGGCGGTGTTCTTCCGCTCGCGCTCAAATTTTTCCGTATGGACCCGGCGCTTTCCTCAAGCCTAATTTTAACAACGGTCACCGACATGTGCGGGTTCTTTTTTGCCCTGTTTTTTGCAAAACAAATGCTGCCTTTGATTGGTTCTTAAAATAGAATCGATTAAATATTGGAGGGACATTATGAGATCAACAATGCGAAGGATTTATTTTAGTTTGCTTATTGGTTCGTTAGCTTTGGCCATGGCTGGATGCGTATCCATCGAGAAGTATGCCGGTACGACTGGCAATGTCATCGGATCATGGAAATTCAAAGACCCGAACTTTGGCCCGCAGATCCTTACTTTTCGCGACGACGAGATCTACGAGTTGGATTATGACGGGGACGGTAAAAAAGACATTTGGGGCAGCTACCGTATTTCCCGCAACTGGCTTTTTTTAAACGACCTTGGAGGCGATTTTGTCTTTGATTGCGGCCAGGACGGTGCATACACTTACCGCGTCAAAGGTGACATCATGACCTTTATGCTCATGGCTGATCAATGCCCGGCACGCCATGAGGCCATGAGCGTCGAGTGGGAAAAGGTACATAAAATTTATTCGTCCCAGCAACAGGTTTATATTTAACGTCAGTTCGATATAAGAATGTCACTCCCACGAAAGTGGGAGTCCACTCGATTAAGCTAGTAGACCCCCGCTTTCGCGGGGGTGACAATCGTCATTCAAATGCTTTATGTCGAACTCACGTTATTTAAAGTAATAGGTGAGCGGTATTAATCGTTGGAGGCGCTTCTCAAGCGGTCGATGAAATCGGCCCAAGGGAACCTGAGTCCGGGGCAGTGGGTACTCGCGCCGGGCACTTTGCCGTGGCCCAGGATGTGATCGAGGGGGATGTTATAGTAGCGGCGGAGTTTGTAAACGAGATATATGAGAGAATCCATTTGTCGGCGTGAGGTTTTATCGACGTCGAAATTGCCCACAAGGCAGATCCCGATGGCGCGGGGGTTCATCTCATTTGCCTTGCAATGCGCACCGTCTTCCTGTTTGATCCAGCGCGGAGTGGATTCGATTTGGCCGTCCTGTTTTTCGCTTTGGCCGTTATCAATGACAAAATGATAGCCGACTCCTTTATCCCATCCTTTACTTAGGTGCGAGCGGTGGAATTGAAGCGCGGATCCTTCTTCGGTTCCGCTGTGATGGATGATGATGTACTTCCATTTATTCGATGGGTAAAGGGTGACGACAGGTTTGATTTGCGCGGCGGCGGGTATTTTTAATTCCTGGCCCATTTTGAGTTTTTGGGCATCGCTTAAATGATTGGCAGAAACGATGGTATCAATCGGCACATCATACATTTTACTGATGCGCCAGAGCGTTTCACCGGGACCGACGGTGTGCATCATCTCAAGCCTTGGCCCCGGTAGGGAAGGCGCAACAGGCGGCATCACGGTCGTTTTGGGATGGACAGTTCCGCAAGCACTCAAGTAGACTGATGCGCATGCCACCAGGATAAAATAAAAAATACGTTTGATCATAGCCATGAGGTCTGACAAATTTGTTTCATTTTACTTTGAAATAAAACCCTTCACAAGGCATAATTAAATTGTTTCGTACGCCACGATTAGCAAATGAGCAAACGTAGCGTATACTTTACCGGGATAAAATTTTCTAAGCCGTACAACAAAGGAGACAGGAATGATCAAAGGAGTTTTGAGCAAACAGTTAATCATCCGCGTGGGCAATAACGTCGGCACTTTGGCGCAAATCACCAGCCTGATTTCTTCTTATAAGATCAACATGGTTGCTGTTTGTGCGTACGCCGTTGATGGCCATTGTGTGGTTACGATGGTGACCGAGAACAACATTCATGCCAAAAGGCTCCTTAAGGAGAAAGGCTACGACGTCAAAGAAGAGGATATTGCTTTGGTCTCCGTGGATAACGCGCCCGGCGCTTTGCATGCGATCACCGAAAAAATTTCTGCCGCTGGAGTAAGCCTTAAGCTCATTTATGGCAGCGTCGATAAAAATGGAAAAACCAGCCGGATCGCCTTTGTTTCCGAAGAAAACCCTAAAAAGATCTTACAGGCCATCAAGATCAAATTGTAATCCTTTAAATTTTGGAGAAAGGATTTGTTGTGAATAGAACGTTCTTGTGTGCGGTCTATTGTTTATTTTTGGTTGGCTGTGTTGTGGGGTCGAGCAATCCATTTTACACGCCCGATCTCGTCGTTGACATGCCAGAGCTTAACGGAACATGGTATTTTGATGAGAGCATCGCCGCTAAGGATGAATCTCCATTGGTTCTTTCCAACGGAAAGATGACGATCTATGACAATCAAGGTGTTCCGGCCGATGTGAAGGTGACCTTTTTTAAAATCGATGATGTTGTTTTTATTGATATTTTTCCGAATGAAGGAAAATTGAAAGATGATCTGGTCGGAGATAACCCTCCGGTGCATTTGATCAGCCAGGTTAAGATGAAGGATGGGAAAGTGTCTTTTAATCCTCTCGATTATGAATGGTTAGCCAAAGAAGTGGATGCGGGCAAAATCGATTTGCCTCATCACCGGGTTGATAAGGATGCGGATATCCTTTTCACGGCTTCTCCCGCTCAATGGGTGGAATTCTTGCGAGCCCATAAGGACGATCCCTTGGCTTTTCCGCCCGACCGTGAGGCCTGGATGAACAACAAGCCTCCGCAAGAAAAGATGGGCAAATAGGTTTCTCTTGAGACGTGGGTCTTGCGTCATTGCGCCTGCCCCGGTTGCGGCCCCTGGCCTGCACCATGGCGCAGCCAGGGCAGGCAGGTGGCAGGCCGGGGAGGCCCTCAGGCCGAAGCAATCCCATCCGTCGACGATGCGATTGCTTCGTCGCCTGCGGGCTCCTCGCAATGACGTTAATTTAACGTGAGTTCGACATAAAGCATTTGAATGATCATTGTCACCCCCGCGAAAGCGGGGGTCTACTAGCTTAATCGAGTGGACTCCCACTTTCGTGGGAGTGACATTCTTATATCGAACTGACGTTAATTTAGATAGCAATGAAGATGTATCTGAGTTTAGTAGTAGTCCCCAAAACATAAACATCCAAAGAAAGGTTAAAGTTTTGTATGGCGCACCATGTGATCTCATTCCACTATACGCTTACTGATCAAAGCGGCAAACAGCTTGACTCCTCGCGGGGGGTTCAACCTTTGACGTTCCTTTCCGGCGTTGGGCAGATCATTCCGGGATTAGAGAAAATTTTGATAACGATGAAAAGCGGTGAGCGCAAGACCGTGACCGTTCCTGCCGCGGAAGCTTACGGAGTTTTAGACAAGAGCAAGGTTTACAAAACTTCCCGCAAGCAATTGCCTGCGCCGGATGTGAAGGTAGACGATGTGTTTGCGACGGGTGAAGGCGCTACTTATCAAGAGGTCATGGTGGTTGATGTGGCTGCAGACGAGGTCACGCTCGACGGAAATCATCCGTTAGCAGGTAAAGATTTGACCTTTGACGTGGAGATCACCAACACGCGCGTTGCATCTCCTGAAGAAGCTGCTCATGGGCATGTGCACGGCGAGGGCGGGCATCACCATTAAGAGGTAAGAGGTAAGAGGTAAGTGATAAGTGATAAGTGGTAAGTAAAGAGGCTTTGAGTTATGAACGTCGCAGTCATCGGAGCATCCGATAAACCGGAACGGTATTCCTACCAGGCGGTCAAGCTTCTTCAAGAAAAAGGCCACACGGTTTATCCGGTGCATCAACGCATTAAAAATATCGACGGGATCAAGGTTTATTCTTCGATCCGCGACATCGCCGAGCCCATTGATACGGTCTCGATGTATGTGGCTGCGGATATTTCAAATTCTCTGACCGGTGAGATCCTTGCTCAAAATTCCAGAAGGATCATTTTTAATCCGGGCGCTGAGAATCCAGACTTGGAAGCGCAGGCACGTGCCAAGGGCATCATGCCGCTTAACGCGTGCACGCTGGTCATGCTCAGGACCGGACAATTTTAACCTCCATGAATCTTCCACAAATTATTTTTATCATTGCCGTTTTCTTCCTGAGTTTGAACGCAGTTTCCTCCGCAGAAACCGAGGGAATCCGTTACGCAGCGCTGGGTGATTCGTATACGATCGGAACCGGTGCCGATCCCCAAGAATCCTGGCCTGCTGTTTTGGTTCGCAATCTCCAATCACAAGGTTTTGTCGTCGAATTGGTGGGGAATCTCGGCCGTAATGGTTGGACTACGGCCGACGTGATCAAAACCGAATTGCCCGAATTAAAACATTTAAACGCCGATTTCGTGACTCTTCTGATTGGCGTCAATGATTGGGTTCAGGGCGTGCCTGCTGATATTTTCCATGAACGCTTAACGCTGATCCTCGATGAATTATTCAAAGAGTTGCCTGGGCCTGACGAGCTCGTGGTGTTAACGATCCCTGATTTTTCTAAAACACCCAGAGGGTTATTGTTTTCCAACGAACGCGATATTCCCCAGGGCCTGACTGTCTTTAATGCTGTTATCAAAGAGGAATGCACTAAAAGAGGCCTTTTGAATATTGATTTATTTTCTTTATCCCAAGTCATGGCTCAAGACCCTTCGATGACTTCTTCCGACGGGTTTCATCCGTCGGCCAAGGGTTATGCCGAGTGGGAGAAAACCATAGAACCATTGATCCGCGAACGTTTGATCACGATTCGAGCTAAGAAAAAAGGAGAAGGTGTATGAACCAAAATCAGCAAAGCGACGAGGCGATCCAAAAACAGCAACAATTTTGGGAACGCGCGCGTAAAGCTGTTCTTCAACATTTAAACGATAACGGCGGCAAGCTCAACATGTCCGAACTTCATGACTACAGCATGAAGAAATTTTTAATTCAGCACCAGCGATTTTCTTTGATGATGGAAAGTTTTGTGGATGAAGGCTTGGTTGAGTTCGACCATGGTTCGCAGGATACAACGATCACGGACGCCGGCCGGAAATTCCTGTCAAAAGCTCAGTAGAAAAATTTTTCACTGAACGTCATTGCGAGCCCGTAGGCGACGAAGTCCTTCGACTTTGCTCAGGATCATTCGAAGGATCGTGAGCAACGTCGAACGAGTTCGAAGGATGGTGAGCCTGTCGAACCACAATCTCAAGCTGATGCGATTGCTTCGCCCTTCGCCCGTTATCGCCGATAGGGCTCGCAATGACGCCATCAAGGTTGCTTGGTTGTCTCGTGTCCTATGATGGCGCGGGCGTGCTCAAGCGCCTGGTCGATGGTTTGATGGACGTTATCCTCCCCGATTCTTTCTATAAATCCAAAATTTCTCAACATGTGTAAAAGCTTTTCATTAACTCCAGAGAGGATGATCTTTGTTTTGTCTTTGCAGGATTGTTCATATAGATCTTCAAGCGCCCGCAAGCCCGTGGCATCGATCGAGGGAACGTAACGCATACGCAGGATAAGGATCTTTGGTTTGCGCTGGATCTCGCGCAGCATGTCCCTGAATTTATCCGCCGCACCGAAAAAGAAAGGCCCGTTGATCTCAAAAACCTCGACGCCGGCAGGGATTTTGCGTTTGGTAATGGCATGCGGGTCATCGGGATCTTCTTCCAGCGACTCCGTGATATAACCGACTTGGGTCACCGCAACCACCCGGTGCATGAATAAAAATGCTGCCAACACAACGCCGACCTCAATGGCAACGGTCAAGCCCACCAGAACAGTCAGAAAAAATGTGATGAGAAGCACAGTGACATCGCCTTTGCGCGTGCGCAGGAGCTTGGCGAACAAATGCCATTCGCTCATATTGTAGGCAACAACAATGAGGATGCCGGCAAGCGTAGCCATGGGGATGAATGCGGCGAGTTTTCCGAGAAAGAGAAACAGGACAAGGACGGTTAATGCATGAATGATGCCGGAAACAGGTGTCAGACCTCCGTTTTTAATGTTGGTCGCGGTCCGGGCAATAGCGCCGGTCGCCGGGATCCCGCCAAAGATCGGCGTGACGATATTGGCCACGCCCTGGGCGATGAGTTCCGTGTTTGATCGGTGTTTGCGGCCTGTCATCCCGTCGGCCACGACCGCGGAAAGGAGCGATTCAATTCCCGCTAAAAGCGCGATGGTTAGCGCCGGCGATGATAATTTCGTGATGATATCTAAACTAAACGTCGGGATACGAGGCGGGGGAAAGTGATTGGGCACTTCCCCGAAACGGCTTCCGATGGTATCGACAGGTATTTTAAAATAGTGCACGAGAATGGTTGTCAAGACAATGGCAATGAGCGGCCCGGGCAGGCGCTTGGTCACGCGTGGCCAATAGGCGACGATCAAGATCGTCAAGATCCCCAGGAATAATGCGTCGGTATTGATGGCGCCAAGATGTTCTGCGTAGGCGGCCCATTTCGGAATGAATTTATCCGGCAAGTCGGGGATGGAGAATCCAAAAAAATAGCGGATTTGCGTGCTAAAAATGATGAGCGCGATCCCCGATGTGAATCCAACGGTAACGGGATAGGGGATGAATTTAATGACGTCGCCCATGCGGGCGATCCCCATAAGAATGAGCATGACGCCGGCCATGACCGTTGCGGTCGCAAGTCCTTCATAACCGTATTTTTGAACGATGTCGTAAACAATAACGATAAAGGCGCCGGTTGGCCCGCCGATCTGGAACCGGCTGCCGCTAAAAACAGAAATAAGAAATCCTGCGATAACGGCTGTGATGAGCCCTTGTTCAGGCTTAACGCCGGAGGCGATCGCAAAGGCGATCGAGATCGGAAGTGCCACGATGCCGACGATGATGCCGGCTAAAAGATCGTGTCCGAAGGTTTTAAGGGAATATCCTTCTTTGAGGGCTGAAATGAATTTGGGTTCAAAATCTTTTGGTATCATTTTTGGAAACAGAGAGTTAACCGACGAATAGTGCAATTATAGCAGGAAATAATTTCCTGATTAATGATTTCCTTTTTTGTTTGGAAAATGTTGTGAGTTTGCCAGAGCCATTTGGTATAATGCCATCATTCTTATGAGAAATTTATTGTGTTCAATGGTTGTAGTCGCGTCGGTGATCACTTGTCCTGTGTTCAATTGGGCTGAGGATCCGATGCCACAGTTGGCGTTGACGTCCCAAGACCGTATTCTTGTGATAGCTCCGCATCCCGACGATGAAACGATCGGCGCCGGAGGAGTGATTCAGGAAGCAGTGCGTTTAAATATCCCTGTGCATGTGATGTACCTGACGAATGGCGACAGTAATCCGCTGGCATTTTCGCTTTACAAAAAACGTCCTGTTTTTGGAAAGAGGCAGGCGCTGGAAATGGGCCAACTGCGCCAGAAAGAGGCCATTGAGGCGGCCAGCCGCCTGGGACTTCATGAAGACCAGCTTATATTTTTAGGTTATCCGGATTACGGGACGTTGAGCATTTTTCGGAAATTTTGGCAGACCAAAAAGCCCTATCGAAGTACGCTGATTCGCGCGGTGAGTGTTCCTTATTCTCTAAGTTTAACGCCGGGGGCAACCCATGAAGCCCAAAGTGTATTGTCTGATTTTAAAAAAGTTCTTCTGGAGGCCAAGCCCACCAAAGTGTTTGTGACCCATCCGGCGGATGATAATGCGGATCATCAAGCCGCCTATCTTTTTTTACGAGTCGCGCTTTGGGATCTGCAGGAGCAGTTGGGCGATGTTTCGGTTTATACATTTCTCGTCCATGCCGTTGGCTGGCCGCGCCCGATGGGGTTTTGTCCTCAATGGCAGCTTAGTATCAACGGGCATTTGCATTCCAAATTCAATCAGTGGGTAAATTTCGAGTTAAGTCCCCAGCAGTTGGATCGAAAAAAAGAAGCCGTTGAACGCTATCATACGCAAATGCCCTATAAACCAAAATTCCTGTATTCATTTGTCCGCGCGAATGAATTGTTCGCACTAGTTTCTGATATAACGCTTAGGCCGCAAACAATGGATGCCAAAGCATGGAGAGGGCTGGATCACGACCAAGAATTCAGAAAAACAAATAACCGCCTTGACATGCAGAGCCGGGTTGCTTTAAGGTCCGTCGTGTACGGTCTTGATGCACAACATCTGGTCGTTAAAATAAAATTAAATCAATGGTCACGATCAGGTTTTGATATTAATCTGTATTTATTCGGGTACAGAAAAGGCGTGCCGTTCAAGGAAATGCCCAAATACCGCGTGCAGTTGACCAATGACCACGGGGCCGTTGTCTTCGACGGGCAGCGGCGTGTCCGTACAAAGGGCGTTAAGGTGTCCCGTACGGGCAATGACTTTTTTGTTTCATTCCCGTTGTCGCTGATGAACGATCCCGATAAGGTTATCAGTTCAACCGCTGTTCGTATCCAAAATTGGCCGATGGAATCCTCGATGTGGGCCGTGATGGAGTTGAATGATGATTGATGCGCCAAGTGTGAATATCCGCCCTTACAGGCCGCAGGATAGAGAGGCCATCCAACGGATCAATTATGAAACGTCATTCTTGCATAAACCCCATTTGTTTTTTGACGACCAAGAGGTTGTGGCAGATGCTTTAACGCGGTATTATACCGATTTTGAACCAGCATCCTGTTTTGTCGCCGAGGCCCAGGGCTGTGTTGTCGGGTATATTATAGGTACGCTTGATCTGGCCAGGATGCGCAGGGTGTATGGTTTTAAGATTCTTTTGCCTTTAGTAGTTAAGGCCGCTGTCCGCGGTGTTTTTTTTAATTTAAAGACCTTGAAATTTCTTGGCCATTATTTACAGAGTTACTTTAAAGGCGAATTTCGCATTCCTCATTTTTTGGATGAATACCCGGCGACATTTCATATCAATGTGGAGGAAGGTTTCCGCGGGCAAAAGGTGGGCAGCCGATTAATCCAGCGGGCGCACTTGCTTTTAAAAGAAAAGCATGTGCCTGGCGTACAATTTAGTACGATGTCAGATGAATCCACGAAATTTTTTCTTAAGATGGGTTTTCAGATTGTTTACGATTCCCGTCGGTCTTTTTTGCGTTACGCCATCGGCCACGACACGCCTTTTCATCTTTTCGGTATGAGGTTGTAATTTCTGGGCGCCCCCACGACTTCCTTGACAAAAATAACGATGTTTTGTATAGTGAACTTGTTCTTCCAGCCATTCAAATATTTTCAGGCGGCATGGACGCCGCTCATTCTTCCTGGATATTGATGTTCAATTCATCCCACGTGTGGCGTGGTTGGGGAGTTTTCTCTAAAAAATGTTTTTTACCGGTGTTCGGGCTAAATCTCGTTATTTAATATCTATCATCTAAGGAGGGGACCATGAAACCAAATTCTTCCAAACTCACCGTCGTTAAAAAAACAACCGCCCGTAAGAAAGTTATTGATGCTCATGAGCAGTTGGATGCCCAATCAAAAATCAATCAAGAAGAGTATTGCCAAAAGGTGGCTGTTAAGGCTTACGAGCTTTTTGAGCGCCGCGGGTATCAGCACGGCAGTGACCTAGAGGATTGGTTACAGGCTGAACGTTTGATCCAAGAGGGGCTGTAATCATCCATTTTTTTAGTTAACAAGGTAAGGGTGTAATTTAATAAAAGGGTAAAAAATAAGGAAAATAACCTTAATTTTTACCCTTTTTTTTGAATCGGCTGGTGTATTTTTTGACTTGCTTTTATATCGAAAAGCATTACAATGATTCTGGTTTTAGAAATCATATCCTAATATTATTCAATGGGTTACAAAATATAAACGCGGTGTTTGGTATGCCTAGAGCATTATTTTGTGTTATATTCATATTAATGTTTATACTGAGCGACCATAGGGTATTGGCAGATGATTCGGACCTAGAGGCTATTGAGAACGCTCAAGGTATTGTGGACTTGCATTTATGCCGCGATGACCATTTGGGCGTTGAGCTTTTGTGTAATCGAAAATGGAAGCAGGACAAAGAGGACAACGTGGTCATGATGGTCATTGAGGAAGATCCCGCTGTCCTTTTGACAGTGGCCAGAATGGAAAAGCCGGTGACCGGTATTGAGGAATTAACCGCTGACAGGATTAAAATTTTGGGCCAATATGCCGATGGTTTCAAAACCCAACGCGTTCGCGTGGGCGGGGACGAAGCGGTTAAGGTTGAAGGTTTTTCAGAACCGTTCCCTGAAATGCGTCTTATGGATTTTTATGTTGTGCATGATTACACGCTGTACAGTTTTTTGTTTTCGGTGAATTCCAAGGATGAATGGGATAATTACACGGTCCTTTTTGATAAGATTGTTGAGAGTATTGTCATTGCGAGGAGCCCGTAAATTTTTTGGTTAAGAGCGACGAAGCAATCCCAAGAAGGATGCGATTGCTTCGCCTGCGGGCTCGCAATGACGTCATGTGAGAAAGGATGTATGAGAGCAGCAGTCGTTGACGTTGGTTCCAGTTCGATCAAACTCATCGTAGGAGAGCTTGAAGGCGATGATATCAAGATTATTGAGACCTTAAAGAACGTTATCCCTCTCGGCAAACACGCCTTTTTAAAAGGGAAAGTTCCGCAGGGGATCATCAACCAGACCATCGGCGTACTGGAAAAATACAAGCAGGTTTTGCAGGAACTCGACGTTAAAGATTACGCTGTTATTGCCACAACCGCCGTGCGTGAGGCGAGAAACCGCGACATTTTTTTGGACACGGTATTTCGCAAGACCGGTTTTAAGATCGATGTCTTGAACGTCGGGGACGTGGTTTATTACATCGATTCCTTCCTGTCGCATTCCAACAAGATCAAAAAAGCTTATCCTATCCGTGAGAAAAATTTGCTCATCGGCGAACTCGGCGCCGGAAGCCTGGATATTTCCGTTATGGAAAAGGGCAATACGCTGATGAACATCGGGTTTCCGATAGGGACCTTGCGCCTGGCGCAGCTCATGGCAGGCTTGGACGGCAGCATGGAAGAGATCTACGGTGCGGTCGAAGAGTACATTGAGCACGAGATCAAATATTTGCAACAGATGAGCCCCAAGCTTAATGTCGACGATGTTATTTTGATCGACGAGAATTATTCGGTGTATCTCCAGAACATCCTTCCCAACAAGCGGCGCGATTCGAACTTCTTCCAGTTCAAGAAAAGTGAATCCGATGAATTCCTGGCACGTTTAAGGGAACGCAATGCCACGGAGATCGCCAAGGATTACAAAATCCCGACGGATATTTCGGAAACGATCATAGGGTATGCTTCTATTTTAAATTCTCTGTTCAAGCTCACGAACAAAGAAAGCATTTATATCCTTGAGACCTCACTGTCGGAAGCGATTCTGGCGAATCTGCTCGACAAATACGAGGCGGTGGAAAAGAACAACAAGATGGACCAATTGGTTTCAGTGGCCACTTATTTGTGCCGCAAGTTTAATCTGGATTTGAATCATATGCGCCAAGTCGCGGATTTGTCTCAGACGCTTTTTAAAGAGTTCAAAGATTCTTTGGGATTGCAGGATAAAGATCTTTTGTATTTGACGCTCGCTGCGTATCTGCACGACATCGGGATGTTCATCAATAACCGCGCCCATCACAAACACACGGAGTACATCATTCATTCGCTCAACCTTTTTCGCCTGACGGAAGAGGAGATCAAGATCATCGCGTCCGTAGCGCGCTATCACCGTAAATCATCGCCTTTGCCGACGCACCTTGTGTACAATTCGCTTTCCGGTGACCAGCAGATCCTCGTGCAGAAGCTAAGCGCTCTTTTAAGAGTGGCCAATTCTTTGGACCGTTCTCATCGCCAGAAGGTCAAGAAATTGGAAATCAAGATCGGCAAGAATCAGGACATCAATCTTATCGTTTATACGCATGAGAATTTTCTTTTGGAAAAATCGAATCTTATGGAGAAAAAAGGATTTTTTGAAGAGATCACCGGCAGCCGCCTGACGCTGACGGTCCGTCAAGAGGAATAAGCGTCATTGCGAGCCCGAAGGGCGAAGCAATCCCATCCGTCGACATTTGCGATTGCTTCGTTGCCTTTATTAAGCGCATGCTCCTCGCAATGACAAGAAAGCAATTATGACCCAACAAGAACCAGAATCCCAAGAAGAAAAACCAAAAATCATCCACCGCGACTTAAGCTGGCTCGCGTTCAATGAACGCGTGCTGGAAGAGGCGATGGACCATGCCAACCCGCTGTTGGAACGTTTAAAGTTCGCTTCCATTTTCGTTAATAATCTCGACGAGTTTTTTTCGGTTAGGATCGCTGATTTAAAACGCATCATTGATTCCGGCCACAACCAAAAAGACGCCTTTGGTTATTACCCACAGGAGATTTACGGGGAGATTCGTGAACGGGTGGATGGATTGGTCAAAAAACTTTATGATGTTTATGGCGGGAAGATCCTTAAGGATCTGGAGAAGCACAAAATTGGCCTTAAGACATTTGAGGAACTTACCAACGACCAGAAAAAATTCGTGAAGCGTTATTTTGACGGGACGGTGTTTCCTATCATCACGCCGATGGCGGTCGACCAGGGGCACCCATTTCCCATATTGCCTTCCAAGACCACTGCCTTCGCGGTAAGCATCAACCGTAACGAGCAGCTGCATCTGGCCATCATTCCCATTCCGACCAACCTGGGGCGCGTTCTTAAATTACCGTCGGACAAAGATGAGCATGCGTTCATCCTTTTGGATGAGATCATCAAAGAACATTTGAAGATATTTTTTAAGGGGTACAAGATTCATGGGTTTTCATTGTTCCGCGTCATCCGCGATAGCGAAGTATCCATTATTGATGAGTATGCCCCGGACCTTTTAAAGGCGGTCGAGAACGAGATCAAAAAACGGTCCAAGGCGCGCCCGGTCTATCTTGAAATTGAAAAGACCTGCGCTCCGGAACTTTTGGAAACGCTGTGCCTGGGGATCGAATTTCCGAAAGAAGAGGTCACCTTCATCGCCGGCGCTTTGGATCTGACCTATCTTATGAATCTTGCCTCTCAAGTGGACCTGCCGCAGTTGAGCTACCGCAGTTTTGTCGCCGCGAAGATCCTCTACGAAAACATTTTTGACCGCATCAAAGAAGGTGATTTTATCAGCCACATGCCGTACCAGTCGTTTAATCCCGTCGTGGATCTGGTCCAGGCCGCGGCCAAGGATGAGGACGTTCTTGCCATTAAAATGACGCTTTACCGCACGAATGAGGATTCGACGATCATCAAGGCGCTCACCCAGGCCGCTAAAAATAAAAAGCAGGTCACGGTTTTGGTCGAGATCAAGGCCAGGTTCGACGAAGAGAAAAATATTTTGTGGGCGCGCGAGCTGGAACAGTCCGGCTGCCACGTCATTTACGGGATCCCGGGGCTTAAGATCCATTCCAAGCTGACCTTGATCGTCCGCAAGGAAGAGGGGCGTATCCGGCGCTACATCCATTTGTCGACGGGAAATTACAATGAGAAGACGGCAACGCTTTACACCGACATTGGATATTTCACTTGCAATGATGATTTCGGACGGGATATCTCGGACGTCTTTAACGTTATGACCGGGTATTCGATGCCTTCGCCCTGGAAGCGCATTGTTTCCTCTCCGAATGACCTGCGCAAATATTTCTTTGATCTGATCGATGCGGAGATCGCTTTCCAAAAAAAATTCAAGAACGGCGCTGTTTGGGCGAAGATGAATTCTTTGGAAGACCCTAAAATTATTGAGAAACTTTATGAAGCATCTTGCGCCGGTGTCAAGATCCGTCTTTTGGTGCGCGGGATCTGCTGCCTGGTGCCGGGTGTCCCTGAATTAAGCGAGAACATTGAAGTCAGAAGTATCGTTGGGCGCTTATTAGAGCATTCGCGTATTTATATATTCAATAACAATTCCAATGCCCGCATGTTCCTGGCATCCGCTGACTGGATGCAGCGCAATTTTGACCGCCGCATTGAATTGATGTTTGAAATTTACAAACAGGACATCAAGGAACATTTAAATTTCGTTTTTGAATCGTATTGGAAAGACAACACGAAAACGCGGGTTTTATCACCGGATAAGACGTATTCCTATTATAAAAACGGGGAAGATAAGTTCAACGCGCAGGAGTTTTTTATCAAGCACTATGCAGGATGACCCATTCTGGTGAGCGCGACCGCGCCCAGAATGACCGCATTGTCTTCGAGTTCGGCTGCCACGATTTGACACGGTTTGAATTTTTTGAAGAACGGGTCGTCCTTGACGATCTTTCGGATGCGGGGAAGAAGAAAATCTCCGCACGCCTCCATAACACCCCCGCCCAAGACAATCATTTCCGGATTAAAGATGTGATTGATGGAAACACACGCACGGCCAAGGACGTTGGCCGCGTTGGTCATGACGGTTACGACAACATGGTCTCGCTGGCGCAAGGATTCTTTGAGGGCTTTGCTCTTAATGATCGAGAGATCGCCTTTGGTCAGTTGCGTGATCATGGATTTTTTCCCTGATTTAATCGCAGCGCGGATATCGCGCTGGATCGCCCAGCGGCTGGCCAGGGCTTCCAAGCATCCGTGGTTGCCGCAGCTGCAAGCAGGGCCGTTGATATCCATGATCATGTGCCCCAGTTCCGCGGCCGCGCCTTGCGATCCGGTCACCAGTTTCCCGTTGATGATGATCGCCCCGCCGATGCCGGTCCCGGGGAAAAGCCCGATCACATTTTTAACTTTGCGCGCCGCACCCAGCCATTGTTCTCCCAATAGTCCGCAATTGACGTCATTGTCAATGACGATCTTCATCTTAAAACGCCTGGATAGTTCTTTTTTTAAAGGGAATCCGGCTAATTTGATATTGGGAGTGACTATGATTTCGTGTGTGCGTGGGAGAGCAATGCCTGGAATGCCGATCCCTATTCCACCAAGTTTCCCAGAGAGATATTCGAATCGGATCTCATCAACAGTTTTCAGGATTGTTTTTAAGATGTCTTTACCTTTGGCGTTGGGAGGGGTGGGTGATTTGGCCCGGGCCAGAATTTTGCCGTTGGCAGTAACCAAAGCGGCAGCGATCTTGGTGCCGCCCACATCGATACCGATAAAATGTTTACTGTTCATGAGGCAATTATACATCATTTTTGTTTTAAAAATTAAGAGAAAAAGATTAAAAATATCCGTACCTCTCGTATAATAAAAATATATTATTTAGAGAAAATAGAAGGGAGAAGATGGAGGATAGAAGATGGAAGATGGAAGATAGAAAAGAAAGCCGGTCATTAAATAAATTTACGATTTTAAACCTCTGTTTTTTTCTATTTTCTCCTTTTTATTGTTTTCTTTCTATTTTCCATTTTCTATCTTCTATTTTCATTATTATTTCCAGGCGCCTTACCGGCATCCTGGAAGGGAAATAAAGGAGCACTATGGTTACGTTTTTACAATTGATCGTCGGGTTTGCGGTTTTGATCAAGGGCGCGGATTGGCTCGTGGAAGGTGCGTCGTCGCTTGCCAAGAGGCTTAAAGTTTCAGATCTGGTCATTGGCCTGACCGTTGTCGCCTTCGGCACCTCGACTCCGGAACTGTTCGTCAATATTTTCGCCAGTTTCAAAGGAACGACCGATATCGCGATCGGCAATATTTTAGGGAGCAATATTTTTAATATTTTCTTTATTCTGGGCGTTTCTGTTTTGATAGCTCCCATCAAGGTAACGCACAATACGATCTGGAAGGAAATCCCTTTTAGCCTTTTGGCCGCGGTTATGGTCCTTGTCCTTGCGAACGATCGAATGATCGACCACGGCGCGTTTTCGGTTTTGTCCCGGATCGACGGGATAACGCTGTTGGCATTTTTTCTGGTTTTTATGGCTTATATTTTGGCCATTTCCAAGGATTATGCGCCGCCTTTGGAAGAAAGGTTGATCGTCCAGGGAGGGGTCATTAAACTGATTGGTTTTGTGGTTGCCGGGCTGTTGTGTTTGATACTGGGAGGCAAGCTGATCGTTGACTCGGCGGTCAGCATTGCGCGTACGCTGGGGGTCAGCGAGGCCTTGATCGGTTTGACGATCGTCGCGGCCGGGACGTCTTTGCCCGAGCTGGCTACTTCCGCTGTCGCTGCCCAAAAGAAAAATTCCGATATCGCCATTGGCAATATTGTGGGATCCAATATCTTCAACATTTTTTTTATCCTCGGCATCAGCGCTGTGATCAAACCTTTGCCCTTTGGCTCCGGGGCCAATTTCGATGTCCTTATAACGATCTTGGCCAGCGTTGTCTTGTTTGTTTCGCTTTTTATCGGAAAACGAAAGCAATTGACCCGTTTGGACGGCATCATTTTTCTGGCCATTTACTTCGCTTATCTCTGGTTCATTATCCGCCGTGGATGACGGGTTTTAAAAATGCGTTAACCCTTCCAACAATTCTGCTTAGAACAATTTCGTTGCAGTATTTTGGCTTCGTGGTTATAATACGTTTTCACTACTGTTGTTTTTTGTTCGAGCAGCGTATTAATATTAATTTTTAATTTAAATATAAGGATGAGCTATGCCCGAACACCATTTGAATTTGAGCCGCACCTCTGCTTCACAGCACTCACCCACGCATATGCGTTATGATCAAAGCCTATTAACGGAACACGACATCTACCTTTTTAAAGAGGGAAGCCATTTTCGTTTGTACGACAAGCTTGGCGCTCATCAGATTACGGTGGACGGTCTTGCCGGGACCCATTTTGCTGTTTGGGCGCCGAATGCTTTGAAGGTTTCTGTCGTCGGGAATTTTAACGGCTGGAACCGTGACAGCCATCCGTTGGCTGTACGTTGGGATGACTCAGGGATCTGGGAAGGGTTTATTCCCGGTATTGCCAAGGGCGAGGTTTATAAATATTTCATTGTTTCCAAGGAACATAATTATCAGGTCGAGAAAAAAGACCCGGTCGGTTTTTTTAATGAGGTCGCTCCCAAAACAGCATCGATCGCCTGGGATCTGGATTATCAATGGTGTGACGGGGAATGGATGAATCACCGGCGGTGGCGCAATTCTTTGCAGGCGCCGATTTCCATTTATGAGCTCCACCTCGGATCCTGGCGGCGCGTGGCTGAAGACCACAACCGCCCTATGACGTACCAGGAGATCGCTCAACCGCTGGTTGACTACATCAAACAGATGGGCTTCACGCATGTTGAATTTATGCCGGTCATGGAATATCCTTTCGACGGCTCATGGGGATATCAGGGCGTCGGATATTTTTCGCCCACCAGCCGTTTCGGAACGCCGCAGGATTTCATGCATCTGGTTGATTATCTTCATCAGAACGATATCGGTGTGCTTTTGGATTGGGTCCCGTCGCATTTCCCCGGTGATGAGATCGGGCTCGCCTATTTTGACGGCACGCATTTGTATGAACACGCCGACCCGCGTAAAGGTTTTCATCCGGATTGGAGCAGCTACATTTTTAATTACGGGCGCAATGAGGTCAGGGAATTTTTAATCTCCAGCGCTTTGTTTTGGCTCGACAAATTTCACATTGATGGGTTGCGTGTGGACGCAGTCGCCTCCATGCTTTATTTGGATTATTCCCGCAAGCACGGGGAATGGATCCCCAATGAGTACGGCGGGCGCGAGAATATGGATGCCATCAATTTTATGAAACGCTTGAATGAGGCGGTCTATGAATATTATCCCGACGTGCAGATGATTGCCGAAGAGTCAACCGCCTGGTCGGGTGTTTCGCGCCCGGTGCATTTGGGAGGCTTGGGTTTCGGCATGAAATGGAACATGGGCTGGATGCACGACACGCTTTTGTACATTTCCAAGGCACCCATTTATCGCAAATATCATCATAATGATCTGACGTTCAGTTTTATGTATTCTTTTACCGAGAATTTTGTTCTCTCGCTGTCTCACGATGAAGTTGTGCACGGCAAGCGGTCGCTCATTTCCAAAATGCCAGGGGATGACTGGCAGAAATTTGCCAATTTACGTTTGTTGTTCAGCTACATGTATGCGCATCCGGGCAAGAAGTTGCTTTTTATGGGCCAGGAGTTCGCACAGTGGAATGAATGGAGCCACAAGCACAGCCTGGACTGGCATTTGGCGCAGTATGACCGCCATCAGGGTGTTCAGAAATTAGTGGCGGACCTTAACCATCTTTATCGTCAGGAAAAGGCGCTTTTTCAGAAGGACTTCAGCTCCCACGGTTTTGAATGGATCGATCTCAACGACTACACCCAGGGCGTCATCAGCTTTATCCGTAAAGGAATGGGTGTGGATGAAAAGGTCATCGTTATCTGTAATTTTACGCCCACGACGTATAATGATTATTGTGTTGGCGTTCCTGAAAGTGGCACTTGGAAAGAGATTTTTAACAGTGATTCCAGCTATTACGGCGGTAGTGGCCAGGGGAATTTAGGGCGAAGGGAAACTCAGGAAGTGCCGTTTCACGGACGTCCATCTTCGTTATCTTTGACAGTGCCGCCGTTAGGCGTTATTTATCTCAAACGCGAGTGATATGCATAAGTAATGTCATTCCCATCTCTTTTGTCATACCCGCGAAAGCGGGTATCTTATAAGGGGTAAACTCCAGTGGGAATCTATGCGGACACTCGAGAGCAAGATTAAGTGGATCCCCGCTTTCCCTGGCCTTGTCCGGCCAGGACAGGCGCGGGGATGACAAAATTCACGTGTGAATTAACCGTTAGCTTATATTCCTTAAGGAGGTTCTTATGATGAAAGAAAAAGTAATTGAAACAGCAGGCAAGGCATGGCGTTTTTTGGGCCAAAACGGCGAAACTAATGTTTCCAAGCTCCCGCGTTTATTAAGAGAAAATGACGCGGTGGTTCTTCAGTCCCTGGGCTGGCTTGCCCGCGAAGATAAAATTAATTACACGACCCGCAGCCGCCGCACATTCGTTTCTCTGGTGGAACGGGAAGTCAGCGCCTTTAACGAACTTATCTACAAAATGAATTCTCAACCTATCGAGTTGGAAGTCCAGAAGCAGCAGAGCCGTTCTAGAGCCAGAAAATAGCAAGAGTCACAATGTCACCCTGGCCCTCTTGGCTAAAATGGGGCGGGCAAGGACACCCCGTCCCGTATTAGCGAAAACGGGGCGGGCAAAGTCACAAAGTGAAATTTTTGTGATTGACTGGTTTTTATTTGTGACATTGTGACTTGGTGACCTTGTGACCTTTGCTTTAGTTAGTTGGAGTTTCCTTTGAACAAATACGTCTGTATCCACGGACATTTTTACCAGCCTCCTCGTGAAAATCCATGGTTGGATGAAGTTGAAGTCCAGGATTCCGCTTTTCCCTACCACGATTGGAACGAACGCATCACTGCGGAATGTTACGCCCGTAACGGCGCCGCGCGTATCCTTAACAACGAACGGCTGATCGTTGACATCGTTAATAATTATTCCAAGATCAGTTTTAATTTTGGCCCCACGCTCCTTTCCTGGATGCAGAAAAAATCCCCGGACGTATACCAGGCGATCCTCGACGCCGATAAGGTCAGCCAAAAGAATTTTTCCGGCCACGGTTCAGCCATTGCCCAGGTGTTCAATCATTTTATTATGCCGTTGGCCAACAGCCGCGACAAAAGGACGCAGGTCCTGTGGGGCATCAAGGATTTTGAATACCGTTTTAAACGAAAGCCCGACGGGATGTGGCTGGCCGAAACGGCTGTTGATATCGAATCGTTGGAGCTGATGGCTGAGATGGGGATCAAATTCACGATCCTCGCGCCCCGCCAGGTCAAGCGTGTGCGCGCGCTCAAGGAAGGGGCTTCCTGGCACAGCGTCGCCGACCAGAAAATTGACACGCGCCTGCCGTATCTGTGCCGTCTTCCGTCGGGAAAATCCATCGCGCTGTTTTTTTACGACGGGCCGATCGCGCAGGGAGTGGCCTTTGAAGGCCTTTTGAGCAACGGCGAGGTTTTCGCGGACCGTTTTATGAAGGCTTTTAACGACTCCGGGAATCATCCCCAGCTGGCGCACATTGCGACCGACGGTGAAACTTACGGCCATCACCATAAATTTGGCGATATGGCCCTTGCCTATTGCCTGAACGTGATCGAATCGCGCAAGGCTGCCCGCGTTACGGTCTATGGCGAATACCTTGAGATATGCCGGCCAGCACATGAAGTGGAAATTTTTGAGAAAAGTTCGTGGAGCTGCATTCACGGCGTCGAGCGCTGGCGCAGCAATTGCGGGTGTTCGACGGGCCTGAACCAGGGCTGGAACCAGTCGTGGCGCGCGCCGTTGCGCCAGGCCCTGGATTGGCTCAGGGATGAATTAGTTTCCATTTATGAACATCAAATGCTCGCGTTCACCCCGCAGGTGTGGCAGGCGCGCGACGGTTACATCGACGTGATCCTGGACCGCCGCCCTGAAACGATCGAGATTTTTTTTCAACAGCATATCGGCCGCCATTTGAACGATGAGGAAAAGATCCGCGTTTTGAAACTTTTGGAAATGCAGTATAACGCGCTTTTGATGTACACCAGCTGCGGCTGGTTCTTTGATGACATCTCGGGGATCGAGACCGTTCAGATCATGAAATACGCAGGCAGGGCCATTCAGCTGGCCCAAGAGATCTGTGGCGCCGACCTGGAACAGGCCTTCGTGAAGTTCCTGGAGAATGCGCCGAGTAACCATCCGGAGGTCAAAAACGGCGCCCAGGTCTACAAGACCATGGTCCAGCCGTCCATCGTGGATCTTTTGCGCGTCGCTGCGCATTATGCGATGACGTCCCTTTATGAAGAATATCCCGCCCAGGCGAAGATGTATTGCTACACCGTTAATAGCGATACGTACGACCTGAAGGAGGCCGGGCGTTTGCGTTTGGCTGTCGGGCGCGGATGGGTTCAGTCAGATGTAACGTTTGAAAAAGCGTACGTTAATTTTGCGGTCCTTCACTTGGGCGATCACAATTTTATCGGCGGGGTCGGTCATTTAAAGGCCGATGATTTTTTGGCGGTGCGCAAGATGGCCATCGATGCGTTCTTGCAAAGCAACATTCCTGAGGTGATCGGGATCATCACGAAATATTTCGGCCCGCAAAGTTATTCGTTGTGGCATTTGTTCAAAGAAGAGCAGCAAAAGATCTTGAACATGGTCCTGCAGTCAACGATGGAAGACATCGATTCCTCGTTCCGGCAGATCTACGAGCATCATTATCCTTTGATGCAGATCAAAAATGAGATCCGGCTGCCTTTGCCGCGTACGCTCATCACCGTCGTTGAGTTTATCCTCAACCGCGATCTGTGTGAAGCCATGGAAGTGGAGAATATTGATCTTCACCGTTTGCAAACGATTGTCGACGAAATGAAGCGCTGGTCCTTTAAGCGCGACCAGGGCAATTTCAGTTTCGTGGCAAGCCAAAAGATCAGCGAGCTTATGGGCCGCTTGACGGTGCAGCCCAAAAATATCGCCCTTATTGAAACGATTGAAGCGGCCCTCAATACTCTTAATCAATTGACTCTGGATCTGGACCTTTGGAAGGCCCAGAATATTTATTTCGCGATCGGCAAGCAATATTACGCCGAGCGCCGCCAGCACGCCAAGGTCGACGAGCTCGCCCACAAGTGGGTGCAGGCGTTCAATAGGCTGGGGATTATATTACAGGTGAAGATTGTATAGAAAACGCCTTGTGTTAAGTTCCAAGTTTTAAGTGTTAAGTAAGGTTTGAAGAGAAAAGTAAAAATTTAAAAAAATAAAGTAAATATAATTTTTTTTGCATTTCCTTAACTTTAAACTTTTTCCTTTACACTTCGCTTGACACTTAACACGTAAAACTTAACACGCTAGGGTCAAAATAATTATGCACAAGCGCGCCAGCGGAATTTTATTACACATCACATCCCTGCCTTCCCCATACGGCATAGGCGATCTGGGGCCTGCGGCGTATCAGTTCGTTGATTTCTTGGCGAAGGCCAAACAGCGTTACTGGCAGATCCTGCCTATCAATCCGACGGACGGCATCAACGGCCATTCGCCATACAGTTGTTGCTCAGCCTTTGCGGGCAACCCGCTTCTTGTCAGTCCTGAAATTTTGCTCCGTGAGGGATTGATCAACAAACGCGATATCAGCCGCGTTCCCAAATTTGTCAATGGCAGTATTGATTATCCCGCTGTTGTTCTGTGGAAGGAAAAACTTTTCAAACACGCCTTTGACCGTTTTCAAAAACGGGCGCTCAACAAAGAAGAGTTTCAGGCGTTCTGCGAAGAAGAGCGCGGTTGGCTTGATGATTTTGCAGTGTTCATAGTCGCCAAACGTCATTGTGAAGGCAAGTCCTGGGGCGATTGGCCAAAGTCCATGAAGATGCGCCATCCGCGCGCCCTGAAGAATTTCGTTGCCAAGTTTCACGACCAGATCCTGAGAATTAAATTTGAACAATATTTGTTCTTTAAACAGTGGCGGGCGCTTAAGAGTTATTGTGCGAGTCAAGGTATCAGCATTATTGGCGATATCCCTATTTACGTCAATTACGACAGCGTTGACGTTTGGACGCATCCGAAATTATTTAAGCTCGATAAAAATTTTAAACCAAAATTTGTTAGCGGTGTGCCGCCGGATTATTTCAGCAAGACCGGTCAGCGTTGGGGCAACCCGGTTTACGACTGGAGGCAGTTACGCAAGACCGGTTACACATGGTGGATCGATCGTATCGAGCATAATTTAAAATTATTCGATCATTTAAGGATCGATCATTTCAGGGGCTTTGTTGGGTTTTGGCAGATCCCGGCTCACGAGAAGATCGCCGTCTTCGGCTGCTGGGAAAAGGCGCCGGGCACGCACTTTTTCAGCACTCTTTTAAAACGATTGGGGAACGTTCCCATCATTGCCGAAGATTTAGGGTATATCACGCCCGACGTCATCCGTCTTGTCAAACGTTTCAAATTCCCCGGAATGCGCGTGCTTTTATTTGCCTTTGACGATTATTCCAAAAACAATCCGCACCATCCAGATTATTATCCTAAACATTGCGTGGCCTATACCGGGACGCACGATAATAACACGGTCAAAGGCTGGTTCCAGAAAGATGCTCCCTGGTATGCCAGGGAAAATGTGCTGCGCCATTTGGACGGCAGGGCAACGCCCAAAGACATCCATTGGGGGCTTGTTAAAGTTGTAATGAATTCCGCAGCCAACACCGCCGTTATCCCTATGCAGGACGTTCTGGGGTTGGGTGAGGAAGCCCGCATCAACCGCCCGTCGACGACCTATCACAATTGGCAATGGCGGATGAAGCCCGGCGATCTTAAGGAAAGTGCCGTGAAGAAATTAGTTAAGATCACGAAGGCATCCAAGCGCGATTAGAGGCCTTAGTTTTATGGATTTGGTTTTATGGTTTTATGGATTTTGACTTTAGCTTGAAAAGTGGTATAGTTATAGCGACATCTAAAGAGGGCGTATGATTAGATCTGCCAGTCTATATATAGGGAAGGTGCTCAAAGCCGCGGTAGTCTCAATGGCCGCGGCCGCTTTTTTGATTTCCGCTTTTCTGTGTTGTTGTCTTACTAAATCTGCTCATGCCCAAACGCCTGTTCCCAAAGCGTCATCCCATTGTCAGGCGCATAAAGCTGATCAGGCCAAGAAACAGGAATCTAAAACCTGCGATTGTTGCAAGATTGTCAAGAACGATCCGGGGCAGGCAGGGAAAGTTTTTGAACTTGTCCAGTCCTTGGGCAAGAGTTTTAAAATAGCGTTTGTTGCTGATTATTGGGCCGGCAACCTTACCTGTGTTGTTTCCACTCACCTCGCTTACCAGGGCCCGCCGCGGGCTAACGAGTCTCTTCCGATTTATCTTCAAGTTTCTTCTCTTCGTCTTTAATCAATAAAAAATGAAGTGTTGGTTTCTTTTGCTTTTTTGGCAAAGGAAGTGTCGTTGAATTGAAAAAAAGTGTAAAATACAAAATGTAATTACAAGGAGGTTGTTATGGGTAAAGTTGTTTTAGCGTCAGTTGTTCTTTTGTTTGTGGTGTTGGTGCAGCCGGTTTTCGCGAATGACGGCCATGATCACGATGGGGCCGGTGAGGGCGCGAAAATGATGGATGATCCCACGATGATGGGGCATGACGCCATGGTGGAACAGGATATGGCAAAAAAAGAAGTCGTCAAGGCTGTTGAAGTGGGCAATAAAATCTGTCCCGTAAGCGGCGAAAAGATCGAACCGAGCAAGATGGGGGATCCTGTAACGTACGAATATAACGGCAAGATCTATAATCTTTGCTGCGGCATGTGCGTCAAGGATTTCAAAAAAGACCCTGAAAAGTACAGCAAGATCGCCGAGGATGAGGTCGCGGCAGTAGCGGCGCAGCCGGGATCTTAAACGAGGGACGATAGACGAGGGACGATGGACGATAGACGAAGGACGTTAACGTCTTACGTCCCTCGTCCCACGTCCTTCGCAAAAAGGAGGTTTTATGGGATTCCTTGAGCAACTTCCTCTTCACCCCATGCTCGTTCATTTTCCGATCGCGCTTTTTACGAGCGCGTTGGTTTTCGAGTTATTGCATCGTATTTTAAAAAAGGAGTTATTCCATCAGGCGGCTGTTGCCGTTTATGTTTTAGCGGTGTGTTTAACGCCTTTGGCTGTTCTGACTGGTTTGCGTGAAGAAGACGAGTTGCATCTGAAGCACCCTGTTTTAGAGATCCATGAGCGGTTTGCCTTGATCACGCTTTGGGGGTCGCTGGCGAGCTTGCCCGTTCTTTGGTTTATTCATAAATGGTCAGTCCAATTATTTAAAAATATTTTTTTGGCGGTTTTGTTTGCCGTCGTCGCCTGCGTGAGCGTTACCGCCTACAACGGCGGGCGGATGGTGTATGAGTATGGCGTGGGAGTTGAAAAATAGCTGCTTGATTTACGCAGGATTACGTAATTTTTTGAGTCTTAATGCGTATTAATATTTTGCGGATAAGTTTTAAAATAGAAATACAAAATAGGATCGCGATATGAAGGCATGCTTTAAGAAAATTTTTGGCGCAGTTTTGGTTCTAACTTTCGCGGCATTTATTTTATTGTGCTGCTGTGGTTTGCCTGATTCTAAGATTCATTCTGGTTATCGTAGTTCTCCAGGGGTAAAGCAACTCTCGGCGTGCTGTCAACCCGGGGCTCAGCACAATCAAAATAAATGTGGTTGCCATAATAATTTAAGTCTTGAAAATTATAAGCATTTTGAATGGAGCGGTTTTACCGTAAAGGTGCTTCATTTTTCAAAAGGCACATTTTCTGTTTATTTTAACCCGGACGGTTTTGTTGGCCATCTGATTCTTGTTGCCCGTAATAATCAACCTCCTCCAGAGACAATCCAAAATCTCACTCCGGTTTATCTTCAAAAATCGATCCTTCGACTTTAATACTCGCCGTCTCCCTTTTTTTGTTTTCCAAAGTAAGAAGTGTTTTATAAACATTATTTTAAATTCTAATTTAATACAAAACAGGAGGGCAGTAGCCATGAAAAAAGCTATCATTACCGCAGTTATCGCTGTATCAATGTTAGGTTTGACGGCATCAAGTTTTGCCGCAACTTATACCAAAATAGCAGGAGCGTCCTACGTCGTTGTTGATGGCCAAGTTGTATCCGTCAATCCGAAAGGTTGGTTTGTTATCCAGGATAAAGACGGTGGAGCGCAAAGAACGGTCTATGCCTTTGCCAAGGACCTCGATTCTTTGAGCGCCGGTGATCATGTTCGCGTCACGTTGCCTCAACCGGGGAGCTTGGCTTCGAAGATCCAGAAATAATTCGGAAAACAAATAATTAAAGAAGGGAAGGTTTCAATATGAAAAAAGGCGGGTTATTCCAACGGATGGTTTTCTGCTCAAAATGCCGGAAGCGTAATCCGCCTTTTTCAAAATATTCAATTTAAATGTTCCTTTCCGTGAAAGGGGATGAGAAAATGAGACAAGAAGTGATGAAGTCAAGGATGCTTTAGAAAAATAAATTCTTTATTTAGAAGTGATGGCTGATTTTTTATAAAAACATTGGTCCAAACAGGTGGAGCGCCTTAAAGGGGATAACCATGATACAAAAGTTAACAACTTTATTTCTTATAACGGCATTGATGGTTCAGCCGGTTTTCGCGGCTGATACGCCGGATCCGCAAGTGTCTGTATCGGAAAAGGTGTCGTTGAGTTCCTTGGTCCAAGAGGCGTTAAGGAATAATCCTCGTTTGAAGGCCGCTCAATATCGCGCTGAGGCGGCCAAGGCTCGTGTTGCGCTCTTCCGTAATATTCCCGACCCCATGGCGGAATATGAATATGACAAGATTACTCCTGCCGCGTCCACGACCGATGGCGGCAAGGTTCGTCCCATGAAGTCTCTTGCTGTGTCACAGGAGATACCGTTTCCGACAAAGATCTTTATGCGCAAGAAATCTGCTCAAAAAGAGGCTAATGCGTTAGAGCAGGAATATAAGGAAACAGAGCGGGCGGTGATCAAAGAGGTAAAAGAAGCGTATGCCGGTTTATTCCTTAATCGCCGGAAAGTTGATTATCTTAAAGACTCGTTGAGCTTGATGAGCCAGTTCGTTGAAGTCACCAACAAGAAATATGCGGTCAACAAGGTTGGCCAACAGGATGTGCTTCGCGCTCAAGTTGAGTATTCCAAATTGTCCAATACCGTGATCCTCTATGAAAAAGAAGCGAAGATCGCCGAGAGCCTTTTGATCTCGTTTTTGGGCCGGGAGGACAATTCTTTCATCGATATTCTTGATGTTGATCCAGCCAGGGATTTGGATCTCAAAGAAGAGGACATTGTCGCATTGGCCAAGAAAGATCGGCCGGAACTTAAGTCCGTGAGGGAAATGTTTGAAAAAGCTAAAGTAGAAAGCTCTTTGAGCAAACAGGAATTTCTGCCGGATATTACCGTGAAATACAAACGGGATGGCAAAGACGGGAAATTCAGCCGGCTCGATCAGGGGGAGTGGTCCGGCATGATCGGCATCAATGTCCCGATTTGGTTTTGGGGCAAACAGCTTCCCGGGGTCAGGGAGGCGAGGGCGAATCTTGAAGCGGCCAAAGCGGATTACAAGTCCGCCGAGAATACGGCAGTTTTTGAGGCTAAGAGCGCATTCGCAAAGTACGAAGCGGCGCGAAATCTCGTTGAAATTTTTGAGACAGGTGTTCTGCCGCAAGCGGCATCTGCCGTGACAACGGCGCGGCGGGCTTATGAGTCGGGGATGTTGAGTTTTTTGGAACTGCTGGATTCCTTGCGGATGCTGAGGGATCTTCAGATGGAATATTTTGAATCCGTGGCAGAATTGCAGGTTTCGCTGGCCGATCTTGAGCGCTCCGTCGGTGGCGATCTGCAAAAACAGGAGAGACTATGAGAATGAAAATATTTTTTGTGCCGGCAGTATTGTTGATCGTTGGTTTCGTTGCCGCCGGCTTCATGGTACGGGGTTTCGCGACAAAGAAGTCGCACCGGCATTCGGCCAAGGCCGTCTATTACTGCCCCATGCATCCGCAGGTGACCGCGGACCGCAAGGGTGCGTGCCCCATTTGCGGGATGGATCTCGTGAAAAAAGAAGCGAATTCACAAGAGCGATCGTCGTTGGTCGTTGAAAAAAAAGAGCGTAAGTTTCTTTTTTATCGCAATCCCATGAATCCATCAGTGACTTCGCCGACCCCGGCAAAAGATTCGATGGGCATGGACTATGTCCCGGTTTATGAAGAGGCGCAGGGATCGCCGGCGGGAGTTGTTATTGACGCGAATAAACAGCAGTTGATCGGGGTTAAAAAGGGCATCGTGAAGAAGCGGCCACTCGCGGTCGAGATATCGACTGTTGGTAAAGTTGCGTACGACCCTGATCTTTATGTCGCGCAAGAAGAATATATTCAGGCGCTAAAGACTGCGGTTGCGACGGAGAAGAGCGCGCTTGTTTCTATTCGGGAACAGTCTGCGGGGTTACTGGCATCTGCCGAGAGGAAACTTTTTTTGCTGGGCATGAGCAAGACCGAGATCGAAGCGCTCAAGAATAGTGGTACGGCGCAGGATAACTTGTATTTTCCGGGCAACTCCGGGAAGGCGTGGATCTATATGACGGTTTATGAATACGAGTTGGGGCTTGTCAAAGAAGGCCAGGAAGTTTTGGTTGATGCGATGGCTTTTCCCGGAGAGATCTTTAAAGGCAAGGTCGCGGCCTTAACGCCGATCCTTAACGCTGAAAGTCGTTCTGTCCGCGTGCGGGCAGAGGTCGAGGATAAAGAGGGTCAGTTGAAGCCCGAGATGTTCGTTAATGCGAGGATCTCGGTTGATTTGGGAGAAAAGCTGGCGGTTCCGGAAGAAGCCGTGATGGATTCCGGAATGCGTAAGATTGTTTATGTTGTTAGTGATAATCGCTTCGCGGCGCGGGAGGTGACGCTGGGCCCCAAAGCCGGAGAGTTTTATGAAGTTTTGACAGGGCTTGCAGAGGGCGAAGAGATCGTCACCAGCGGTAATTTTCTAATTGATGCGGAGAGCAAGCTTAAAGGCGCTCTGTGATCAGCGCGAATTTTATAACGGAGAGAATGTTATGATCGAAAAAATTATCGAGTTTTCAGCGAAAAATAAATACATTGTTATGATATTGACGCTGGTCGCTGTTTTGGGCGCCGTGTATAGCATGAAGAACATTCCCCTTGACGCTATTCCGGATCTCTCTGACACACAGGTTATCGTGTATTCCCGCTGGGATCGTTCTCCGGATATTATCGAAGATCAAGTCACCTATCCTATCATCACGGCGATGCTCGGAGCGCCCAATGTTAAGTCGATCCGCGGTTTTTCCGATTTTGGCTATTCTTTTATTTATATCATCTTCAAAGACGGAACGGATATCTATTGGGCGCGCAGCCGAACACTGGAGTATCTGAGCAAAATTTTGCCGAAACTGCCGGAGGGCGTGCGCACAGAAATGGGACCGGACGCGACTTCCGTCGGATGGGTTTATCAATATGCCCTGGTCGATAAGTCAGGAAAAAATGATCTCGCGCAATTGCGTTCATTCCAGGATTGGTATTTGCGTTATTGGCTGCAGTCCGTTGGGGGGGTTGCCGAAGTTGCGTCAGTCGGTGGATTTCAGAAACAGTATCAGGTGAACATTAAGCCGAACGCGCTCTTGGCATACAACATTCCGCTGATGAAGGTCAGCGAGGCCATACGTAATAGTAATAACGATGTCGGCGGTCGTCTCGTTGAGTTTTCCGGTACGGAGTATATGGTGCGCGGGCGAGGATACATCAAATCGACTAAGGATATTGAAGATATTGTTCTTGGGAACGACGCGAATGGCGCGCCGATCTTTGTGAAAAATGTTGCTTCGGTCGCTCTCGGCCCGGAAATACGGCGCGGTATCGCGGATCTTGACGGTGAAGGCGATACGGTCGGCGGGATCGTTCTTATGCGTTCGGGAGAGAATGCGCTTAACGTTATCAAGCGGGTCAAGGCGAAGTTAAAGGAAGTCAAATCGTCCTTGCCGCCGGGTGTCGAGATCGTGACGACTTATGACCGCGCGGATCTGATCCACCGCGCCATTGAAACCCTCAAGCATCAGCTCATCGAGGAAATGATCATTGTGGCGCTGGTTATTATCTTCTTCCTGTGGCATTTTCCATCGGCCAGTGTTCCTATTGTCACGATCCCGATCGCCGTAATGTTGAGTTTTATCCCGATGTTCATGATGAAGCTGACGTCGAACATCATGTCTTTGGCCGGGATCGCGATCTCGATCGGCGTGCTTGTGGATGGCGCGATCATAGAGGTCGAGAACGCTTACAAGAAACTTCAGCTGTGGGACGCCGGGGGCCGGAAAGGGGATTACCATGACGTGCTTTTGAAAGCTTTGAAAGAGGTGGGACCGTCGGTCTTCTTTTCACTTATTGTGATCGCGGTCGCGTTCCTGCCGGTCTTTACACTCCTTGATCAGGAAGGGAGGCTGTTTCGGCCGCTGGCCTTCAGTAAGAATTTTGCCATGGCTATTGCCGCTGTTTTGGCGATCACTCTTAATCCCGCCATGCGGATGTTCTTTACGCGCATTGACCCGATCAATTTTCGTCCCGTCTGGATCTCAAGCTTTCTAAACAGTATTTTTGTCGGGAAATATTATCCGGAAGAAAAGCACCCCATCAGCAAGGTGTTGTTCAAGTATTACGAGCCGGTGTGCCGGTTTGTCCTTAAGTTCCGGAAAGAGACGCTTATTGCCGCCGGCATTCTGGTTTTGTCGACGATCCCTGTTTTTATGCGTTTGGGGTCAGAGTTCATGCCTCCCTTGAACGAAGGCACGATTCTTTATATGCCGACGACCTTACCGGGCCTTTCCGTGACTGAGGCTGGAAAGCTTTTGCAACAGATGGACAAGGTGATTAAAACCGTTCCTGAGGTGGAGCGTGTTTTCGGTAAGGCTGGACGCGCGGAAACATCGACTGACTCAGCTCCGTTCTCCATGATGGAAACGACGGTTATCCTTAAGCCCGAAAGCGAGTGGCGCCATGTGCCGCGCTGGTATTCCAAACTTCCCGGATTTTTGCAGGCGCCCTTCCGCCCGATCTGGCCGGACCGTTTCACATGGGAAGATGTGATTGCGGACCTCGACAGCAAAATGAAGTTCCCCGGTGTTTCCAATGCATGGACCATGCCGATCAAGGCCAGGATCGACATGCTTTCGACGGGGATCCGTACGCCGATCGGTATCAAGATCTTTGGCGCGGATCTGGCTCAGATCGAGAAGATCGGGATTCAGGTTGAGAGCATTGTAAAGAATATCAAAGGCGCGCGCAGTGTTTATGCCGAGCGTGTGACCGGCGGGTATTTTATTGATTTCGATATCAAGCGGGATCAGATCGCGCGTTACGGGCTTTCGATCAAGGATGTTGAGGAGATCATCATGTCGGCGATCGGCGGCGAGCCCGTGACCACAACGATCGAAGGCCGCGAGCGTTACACGGTGAACGTCCGTTACGCCCGTGAATTTCGCGATGACCTGCCGAAGCTTCGCCGCGTCCTTGTTCCCACCATGTCGGGAGCGCAGGTTCCGATCGAACAGCTTGCCGATATCAAGCTGACAACCGGACCGGCCATGATCCGTGATGAGAACGGTATGCTGTCGGGATATGTGTATGTGGACATTGCCGGCCGTGATGTCGGCGGCTTTGTTGAAGAGGCCAAGAAGGTTGTCGATAAGGAATTGAAAGTTCCAACGGGTTATACGCTTGCGTGGAGCGGCCAGTTTGAGAATATGTTGCGCGTGCGTGATCGGTTACGGGTGGTCTTGCCGATCACGATTTTCCTGATCTTTATGCTTCTCTACATGAATACCCGATCACCGATAAAGGCGGGCATTGTCATGCTGGCGGTGCCTTTCTCGCTGGTGGGCGCGGTCTGGTTCCTCTGGATGCTTGGTTATAACATGTCCATTGCAGTGTGGGTGGGGATGATTGCGCTTATGGGGCTGGATGCCGAAACAGGTGTCTTTATGCTTCTTTTCCTTGATCTCGCTTACTACGACGCTGTTCGTCTGGGGAAAATGCGGACCAAAGAAGATCTCGAAGAGGCGATCGTGCACGGCGCGGTCAAACGTATCCGGCCAAAATTGATGACGGTGATGGCCATGTTCATGGGTTTAGTTCCCATCATGTGGTCGATGGGCGCCGGCGCGGATGTGATGAAGCGCATTGCGGCGCCGATGATCGGCGGAATTTTCAGCAGTTTCCTTTTGGAGCTTCTTGTTTATCCGGTTATTTATTACATTTGGAAATGGAATTTCGAGATGAAACAAGGCACCGTAGATGTTAGTAAACTGCTTATTCCGGAACTACAAAAACACTAAAATGAATGTGGTCAGGTGTTATGAAAAGGACTGATGTATGATCGAATTTCTTATGATAACCGTTTTTGTTCTCGGGTATCTGGCGATTACTTTAGAGCATCGCCTTCATATCAATAAGGCGGCCATCGCTATTTTAACGGGCGTTTTTTTATGGGCCCTTTATTCCATCAGGGAATTTTGCCGATGCGGGGCCTATGAGTATATCAATGTGGTGGTTGAAAAACTCAACGGGCATCTCCATGATATCGCTCAAATTATAATTTTTCTTCTGGGAGCCATGACCATCGTGGCTTTGATTGAGATGTATGGTGGATTTAAAATCATCACGGACTTTATAAGAACAAAAGAGAGACGTAAATTGCTTTGGGTCGTTTCTTTTATTACGTTTTTTCTCTCTTCGGTTTTGGATAATTTAACGACCGCCATTGTTATGGTTTCGCTTCTGCGTCGTTTGGTTCCTGAGCGTGAGGACCGTTTAATTTTTGCCAGTCTGATTATTATCGCCGCCAATGCCGGCGGCGCGTGGACACCCATTGGCGATGTGACAACGACGATGTTATGGATTGGTGGACAGGTAACGACGGCCAAAATTATGAAATCTCTTTTTCTGCCCAGCTTGATTTCTTTGGTTGTTCCGTTGGTATATTTCTCTTTTTTAGTCAAAAAAGGAGAGATCATCCCAGCATTACACCAAGAAGAAGTTCCGTTGGAGTCGGGAGCCAAGAGAGTATTTTTTCTTGGCATCGGATCACTGATATTTGTCCCTGTTTTTCGGGCTTTTACGAATCTGCCGCCATTTATGGGGGTCTTATTGGGATTGGGGATCTTGTGGGTTCTTACAGATTTAATCAACCACCGGAAGGATCATCTGAAGGTCCCGCATGTTTTGACGAAGGTTGATTTCTCAAGCATCCTGTTTTTCTTGGGGATACTTTTGGCCGTTGCCGCTTTGGAATCAGTGGGAATATTGGAGAAATTGGCTGCCGGCATGGACACTTATTTGAAGAATAAGGATTTGATTGTTACTTTAATGGGTATTGTTTCATCGATCATCGACAATGTTCCCTTAACGGCAGCGGCCATAGGCATGTACCCTTTAAATCTATATCCCGCGGACTCCAAACTATGGGAGATGCTGGCGTATAGCGTGGGAACCGGAGGGAGTCTTTTAATTATTGGTTCAGCGGCGGGTGTGGTGGTGATGGGGATGGAGAAAGTCAATTTTTTCTGGTATTTAAGAAAAATGACATGGCCTGCTTTGATCGGTTATTTGATGGGTATTTTTATTTATTTGATCCTATATCGCGTCACAGGTTAATTGAAGGGAGAACTCAATGGGAATAAAAGGGTCGGCATTTTTTATTAGAAAAAACGGGTATCTGCTTTCATTCCGAAATTGAGGAAAGGGTGAATTAATATGAATTTTAGTCCTAAGAACCATTGGGAAAACGTCTATCAGGCAAAAAAGCCCGCAGAGGTAAGCTGGTATCAAACTCATCCAACTGTGTCGCTTGAATTGATTGCCTTAACGGGACTTGACCATACCAGTAAGATTATTGATGTGGGTGGTGGGGCCTCTATTTTTGTGGATCAACTTTTGGATGAGGGGTTTAAAAATTTAACTGTTCTTGATATTTCTTCTAAGGCTATTGACTACGCTAGAGAACGACTTGGAAGCCGGGCAGAAAATATAAATTGGATAGAAGCTGATATTCTCCAAGTCGAATTGCCGTATATTTATGATTTATGGCATGATCGCGCTGTGTTTCATTTTCTTACCTCTCCAGAGGACAGGAGAAAATATATTCATGTGATGGAAAAAGCTGTTCGACCTGGCGGGCATGTGATCATAGCTGCTTTTTCGTTAGAAGGGCCTCCTAAATGTAGCGGTCTTCAAGTTGAGCATTACAGTCCAGACAAATTACAGAAGGAAATAGGGGATAAGTTTTTCTTGGTTAAAAATGTGGATGAAATTCATATGACTCCTTCGCAAGCAAAACAAAAATTTATTTATTGTTATTTTATGAAACGAGATAATGAAAAGAGACGAGAAAAATGAAGAATCATCATTGGTGGATGATGATCTGCTGTTTGCTGCCTCTGCTGTTGATTTTTGTTGCGCCTATTATCGGGCTCAACGGCAATAACTCTATATTTTTCTTTATTTTAATGATGTTCGCCTGTCACTTCATGATGATGGGCGGCCACCGTCATTCAGATCGCGAGCATGATGAAAGCGGGAAGGAAAAAGGAGGACATCATGGGTGTCATTAATGTCAAAAGATTTGGTTTTGCCGTCGGGTTAACTTTTTCGTTGTTGCATTTGGGTTGTGTGAGCGTGCTGTTATTCACGTCAAAAGAAACGGCTATTGCTTTTTTCAACAGTCTCCTGCATGGGTTGGACGTTACATCGATCTTGAGAACGGACATGTCTGCGCAAAAAATGACCTATGGTTTTGTCCAGATCTTTGTTATAGGATGGCTGACGGGTGCGAGTATAGCGAGTATTTACAATTTTCGTTTTATGAAGTTCGATAATAAACCAAGAGACATGAAAATGTAAAAAGGGGAAGAAAAAATGAAAAAATTCACTTATTTAATCGTTGTTGTCGCTGTAGTTTTTGTGACCCGTTTCGCCTTTGCCGAAGAAATGAAAGGTTCCATGATGGGCAAAGGGATGATGGGAGACAAGGGTATGATGGAAGGTAAAGGGATGATGCATGGCATGATGAATGTGATGATGAATAAATCCATGGTCGCCACTTCTGACGGCGGGGTGATCGTTATGACCGCCAACAAACTGACCAAGTATGACCAGAATCTTAATGTGGTCAAAGAAGCCGACATTAAAATGGATATGGACGGTATGCACAAGATGATGACGGAGATGATGGAAAAATGCCCGATGATGGGCAAGGGCATGATGGATAAAGGTATGATGGGCGGCGCGGCAGGACAAGCCGGGGAAAAAGCCCCAGAGCCCGACGCTGCTGTTTCTCCAGAGGTTGATCACACCAGTCATCAGTAATCACTATCGGCACATTGAGAATGGGGGCCAGACTTTAAAGACAGATAGTTAGCGAGGTTTGACCCCCATTATTTTCAAAAGCATAAGTGGTTTATTGTCGATTTGGTTAACAAACGGATATTTTTTAAATTGTAAATATTTAACTATGGAAAATTTTACGCCATTCTCAGCACTTGTCGGGGGCATGGTCATTGGAATCTCGGCAACGATCCTGCTTTTCTTTAATGGGAAGATCCTTGGGATTAGTGGGATTATCTCTCGAGTTTTGCTGGGATTTCAAGACAAATCCGTATGGCAAATTGTGTTTTTAATTGGGTTAATCGTTGGGACGCTTCTTTATAGACTGTTTTTTCCTGATCAGTTATCACTTTCAATCGATGCTTCAGAAAAGGTACTTATTGCTGCAGGATTGTTGGTGGGATTTGGGACAAATTTAGGAAGCGGATGCACCAGCGGGCATGGCATTTGTGGAATCGCACGATTTTCAAAAAGATCGATCGTGGCAACGATCATTTTTATGTTGGCCGGAATGCTTACGGTTTATGTTGTCAAACATATTATGGGGAGTTGATATCGATGAATTTAATCGCGGCATTTGTGTCAGGCATCATTATGGGTTTTGGATTATGCATTTCACAGATGATCAATCCGGCAAAAATCATTGCTTTTTTGGATGTTTTTGGCAATTGGGATCCGAGTTTGGCATTAGTGATGGCTGGGGCATTATTTGTGACTACGTTTTCGTTTAGATTGATCTTAAAACAAAAAAAGCCGATTTATGAGGAAAAATTTATTTTGCCGATTAAGAAAGAGATTGATTTAAAACTCGTCATAGGATCAATATTATTTGGGATTGGTTGGGGGCTGTCAGGATTTTGTCCAGCCCCGGCAATCGCCAGCCTTGCTTTCGGCATCAAAAAATCTGGTATCTTCGTGATTTCGATGATTATCGGAATGGTTCTCTACAGGTTTTTTTCTGAAAAATATGAAAAGAAACACGCTTAATATTTATTTTTGTTAATGAGAAAGTTTTTTAATGGTGGGATATGAAGGGCAGAGAAAGCGGCATGCCGCCGAAAGATATATGGGAAGGATTCTTTAACCCTGTGGAAATATTAAGCGTCATGGGGTTAGCGGACAAGGTTATGGATGCTGTGGAGTTTGGATGCGGTTACGGCACCTTCACCATTCCTGCCGCGAAAATGATAAAAGGCGCTATGCATGCTATTGACATCGACGCTGAAATAATTGCCGTAACAAAAAATGAGGCGGACAATTCCGGCTTGAAAAACGTGCATACCATGCTCCGCGACTTCATCAAAGAAGGGACAGGGCTGAAATCAGAGAGCGTGGATTATGTTATGTTGTTTAACATTCTTCATATCGAAAATCCTGAAGCGTTGCTCATGGAATCGTGGCGAATCTTGCGAAACAGGGGAAGGCTCGGCATTATTCACTGGAATTATGATCCGGCAACGCCTCGAGGCCCTTCCATGGAGATAAGACCAAAACCTGAACAATGTATCCAGCTGGCAAAAAAATTGGATTCATCTCTCCAGAGCAACATGATTTAAAGCCATATCATTATGGGATTGTGATGAGAAAGGACGTTTTGAAATGAAAATAGGAGTGATTATTTCAAGCAACGACGTCGAAACATGATGGAATGCCTTACGGTATTCGAATTTTTGTCTCGGGCAGAAAGATGAAGTGAGTTTTCTTTATGGGGAAAGGCGTTGAATATCAGAAGGTTAGTACCGATAAATTTAATACAGTTGAACAAGCTGAAAAATTTCTTAAGGCCGGAGGCAAGGTTTATGCCTGTGGCGCTTGTATTAAATCCAGAGAGCAGGAAGGATCAGAGATCTGCCCCATTTCAACGATGAGAGATATGTATGAGATCGTTAAAGAGAGCGATCGAGTTGTGACATTTTAAGGCACAGGTATCATTATTTGATGTATTTCATTTTCGCAAAGCATTCAAGTTAATCCGAAAAGAGTAAAAAAAGGTCGCTATGGCCATTGATCCTATCTGCAAAATGACGGCTGATGAAAAGACGGCTCTTAAAGCCGAGCGTGATGGCGAAACATTTTATTTTTGCAGCCCACATTGCAAAGAAAGATTTTTGAAAGAAAATGCGGCCTCGAAATCTTCCCGCCCATATTCTAAGTTACAAGAGCAGGTGATGTATACCTGCCCCATGCATCCGGAAGTGCGTCAAGACAATCCGGGGGATTGTCCGAAATGCGGGATGCCTCTGGAGCCGTTAACTCCCGGCGGCGATACAAGCGAGGAGGAAAAACAGATCCGCTCGCTGGCGTTAAAATTTTGGGTCGGCCTTGCGTTTACGGTTCCCATCATCCTGTTGGTGCTTGGAGAGATGATTCCCTCATTGAGTTTCTTATCCATTATTCCTCAGCGCCTTTATCCTTTCGTGCAATTTGTTTTGGCAACTCCTGTTGTTTTATGGACAGGCGGTATGTTTTTCACGAAGGGATGGCAGTCGATGGTCAGCAGGAATCTTAACATGTTCACTCTGATCGCCCTCGGCGTCGGCGCGGCTTATGGATATAGCGCTGTCGCGACGTTATTTCCACGGATCTTTCCGGAATCACTGAAAAATATGGGAAAGATCGATCTTTATTTTGAGGCCGCGGCCGTTATTACAATGTTGGTCATCCTTGGGCAATTGCTGGAAGCCAAGGCCCGCAGTCAAACCGGCCAGGCTATCAAAGCGCTTCTTGGATTGGCTGCCAAGAATGCCCATAAGATCCACAATGGCACCGAAGAAGATATCCCGATCAATGCGGTTCAAAAAGGAGATCTTTTGCGCGTGCGGCCCGGAGAAAAAATTCCGCTCGACGGGATCATTACCGACGGGAAAAGCACGGTGGATGAGTCCATGATCTCCGGTGAGCCGATGCCTGTTGTAAAAAACGCCGGAGACAGGGTGATCGGCGCCACCGTTAATCAAACGGGAAGTTTTGTCATGAAGACCCAAAAAATTGGCGCCGAAACTTTGCTTTCGCAGATCGTGCACATGGTCGCTGAAGCCCAGCGAAGCCGCGCCCCGATCCAAAAACTCGCCGACCAGGTTGCCGGCTATTTTGTGCCGGTGGTTGTCTTGATTTCTGTTTTGACCTTTGTCATTTGGTTTAATTGGGGGCCCGAGCCGAAACTTGGCTTTGCGATCGTCAATGCCATCGCCGTCCTTATCATTGCCTGTCCTTGCGCCCTTGGGCTGGCAACGCCGATGTCGATCATGGTTGGTGTCGGACGCGGCGCGCAGGCCGGCGTCCTTATTAAGAACGCGGAAGCATTGGAGAAGGCTGAAAAGGTGACGCATCTTTTGACCGATAAAACCGGCACTCTGACGGAGGGGAAGCCGAAAGTCACAGCGTGTATTCCCTATTCCGATTGGAATGAAGAGCGATTGATTGGTGTGGCTGCTTCATTAGAGCAAAACAGCGAGCATCCTTTGGCGCGGGCAATTTTGGATTACGCTAAGGAAAAAAATAATAAGATTGAACCTGTCCAGAATTTTGATTCAATAACCGGCGGCGGGATCAAAGGGAACATTGGTGGGAAAGCGGTTTTGGCGGGCAAACAAAAATTTATTGAAGGATCCAATGTCAGCATTCCTGAAGAATTAAAGAAACAGGCAGAAAAAATGCAGAATGATGCGCAAACAGTTGTTTGGGTCGCGGCCGAGGGCAAGGTGGCGGGCGTTTTAGGGATTTCCGATCCAATCAAAAAAACAACTCCTGATGCTATCCGCTCATTGCATGCGTTGGGGCTTAAAGTTGTTATGTTAACGGGCGACAACCGCAAGACTGCCGAGGCCATCGGTCGTCAATTAGGGATCGATCAAATTCAGGCAGAATTGGAACCGAAGAGCAAACAGGAGATCGTCAAGAAATTGAAAAGCGAAGGGGCGATCGTGATGATGGCGGGCGACGGTATTAATGATGCGCCGGCCCTGGCGCAGGCGGACGTCGGTGTCGCTATGGGAACTGGAACAGATGTGGCCATCGAAAGTGCTGGTATTACTTTGGTCAAAGGCGATTTGAATGGTATCGTCAAAGCCCTGCGTTTGAGCCGGGCCGTTATGAGCAATATCCGCCAGAATCTTTTTTTTGCGTTTATCTATAATATTTTGGGAGTTCCAATTGCCGCAGGAATTTTATATCCGACGCTTGGTTTATTGTTGAGCCCCGTGATCGCCGGCGCCGCGATGAGTTTCAGTTCGGTTTCAGTGGTGGGCAACGCTTTAAGATTACGCCGTTTAAAACTATAGCAATTGTCACCCCCGCCCCTTTTGTCATACCCGTGAAAACGGGTATCCAAGGGGTAAACTCCAGCGGGGGTCTACCAGCTTAAACAAGTGGACTCCCACTTTCGTGGGAGTGACATTTTTATATCGAATCCACGTTAATAAGGAAGTGCCCTGCGATTTTTGGCAGGGCATTTTTTTTGAATGGTTGCTTGGTCGCGGCTAAAGATTTGTTATAATAAATTAAATTTATTTAATGGAGGCCTCATGGTACATGACGTTTTGCTTGCTTTTGTTCCCATTTTTTTTGCCGTTGACCCCATCGGGCTTCTGCCCGTTTTCGCTTCGCTCACATCCCACTTGAACCCTGAAGAAAAAAAGAAGATCATTGTCCAATCTTTGGTGACGGCCCTGTGTTTGGCTGTCGGGTTCATCTTTTTTGGCAAGTGGATTTTTAATCTGTTAGGCATCACCATCGGAGATTTTATGGTGGCCGGCGGTGCCATCCTTTTTTGCCTTTCCATGATCGATCTGATGAGTCTTGGAAAAAAGAAGGAGGAAACTGGCCGGGACCTGGGCGCGGTTCCCATCGGGACGCCTTTGATCGTCGGGCCCGCAGTTCTGACGATCTCCTTAATGCTCATTGCTGTCCATGGCATAGCGGTCACCCTTGCCGCGGTTTTGATGAACCTTATTTTTGTTGGTATCGTGTTTTTGAGTACCGATCATTTGATGAAACTCCTGGGCGAATCCGGCGCGCGGGCCCTCTCGAAAGTGATGGCGCTTTTACTGGCCGCCATCGGCGTCATGATGATGCGAAAGGGAGTTTTGGAGATATTGCAGGCGCTCAATGCGCGCTGATTTGGGAAGGAAGAGGACATGACAAAACTTATCCGTCGTGGAAAATACAAAGCCGGCCTTCCGCCGGGGTCGCTGGTGTATGTCGGCGGCCAAACGAGCCCGACGACCACGATCACGCTCTTTGATTACGACACCGAGCGTTATGCAGAAAAGGCCATTAAGACCATTGAAGAATGCGTGCCGTTCAAGGACCAAAAATCCATCACCTGGATCAATGTGGATGGTTTGAAAGAAACAGCTCTGATTGCCAAACTCGACCATTTGTTCGGTGTTCACCCGTTGGTCCTGGAAGATATCGTCAATACCGACCAGCGCCCGAAGATGGAAGATTATGGCGAGTACATTTATGTTGTTTTAAAGATGCTTTATTTGGATCCGCAAACACAGGATATTATTTCCGAACAGTTGAGTTTGATCATTGGAACAAACTATGTTCTTTCTTTCCAGGAAAAGGAAGGGGATTATTTCGACAATATCCGCGGGCGCATCCGCAATAACAAAGGCCGCGTGCGCAAAATGGGCGCCGATTATTTGGCGTACGTTTTACTGGACACTATTGTTGATAATTATTTTCTTGTTTTGGAAAAGATTGAGAGAGATATCGCCCAGGTCGAGGACCGTTTGATGGGAACGACCGGCATCCATTCAACGGATCTTCATCATCTGAAGCGGGAGCTTATTTCGTTACGCAAGCAGATATCGCCGGTCAGGGAATTGGTCAATGCTATGCAGCGCGCGGATTCCAAGATCATTAAAAAGGAAACGGAGATCTATTGGCGCGATCTGCACGATCACATCATCAGTGTCATGGATGCCATTGAGTCTTTCCGCGACATCCTTTCCGGTCTTCACGACATTTATCTTTCAAGCATCAACACCAAAATGAACGAGATTATGAAAGTTTTGACGGTGATTTCAACGATCTTTATGCCGTTGACGTTCATTGCTGGTGTTTACGGGATGAATTTTAAATATATGCCGGAGCTGGAGTGGGAATCCGGCTACTATGAAATATTGACGGCGATGCTGGTTGTCGCGCTTTTGATGGTTCTGTATTTTAAAAGAAAAAAATGGTTATAAATTTTTTTAAAATTTTTGTTAATGGTTGTTCCAAGGAAGCCCGCCCATGTTGGTCAGAACATTTTTCCGCGTTGTTTCTTCCGTCTTTATAATCTTTTTGATCAGCTCCACCGTATTGATCGTCAGCGGTTACTGGTATTTGACCCGAACGTCTCATGGCGCCCGGTGGATTTTTGAGTATGCCCTTAAACGTTCCTTTAACGCCCAAGCGATCCGTTATGAAAAGTTTGAGGGCACCGTTGCCGAAGGGGTCCAGATTTCCAATGTCGAGATCACTGATCTTAATATTTTTTTAGAGCGTAATGTGGTTTTGATCCAGAGCCTGGAGCTTGCCGTTCCCGGTTTTGATGTGCGGCACATATGGTTGAAGATTGAGAATGGAAGGATCAAATTCCCTGTTTCCGACCCCGTTGGTTTTTATGGAACGTTAAATGGAGGGGTTTTGAATGTCCATGCGTATGCGGGTATCATTGACGTGCGTGAGATCGCTACTGTTTTTAAAAATGATCTGAGCTTGAGGAATTTAAAAGGCACAGCGAAAAATGCGTCCTTAACATTGAGCGGGGTTTACAAGCAGCCTGTTTTGCACGGTGAATTTTTATTAGAAGATTTTACGTATTTGGGATTTTCGCTGCGCAATCTTCCAGCGAGCTTTGATTTTAAGATCATCCGCGGGGGAGAAGGGATTTTATGGAATGGCATTCTTGGGGTTCCCTCGGGAATCGTGATTTCCCGTTTGACGAAGGTGGATTTGGAAGACAGCAAACTCATATTTCAGGGGTCCTTCAGAAATCCGGCATTGGACATCAAAGGTTCGGCAAAAGTCAATGATACACTGATCAATATCGCGCTTAAGGGAACCAAGCAAAAACCTGAATTGCATTTAACCTCAAATCCTTCCAAGGCTGAAAATGTTTTGATGTTGATGCTCGCCACGGGTCAGGAATTTATGTTGCCGGAAAAGACTATTGGCGGCGGCCAGTTAAGTTCGGACTCCAGCCGGGACTTTGTTGATTATTTTACTTTTTCCTCCGATGGCGGCCGTTTCGCTAATAACGTGGGGCTTACGGATTTTTCCGTTCAGATGGATGAGAATGCCCAGGGGCTGGGGATCAAAAAACGCGTCAACGACCAGCTTAAGGTCGGCGTTAATCTTCAAGAGACGCGCGCTTCCAGCGGGTATACTTCCGATGTCACGCGCACCGTCGGTGGCGAAGTCCAGGTTTTGGACCATATCACGGTCGGTGTGGACAAAAAGGTCACCCAAGCCGCTGATACGACCCAAACTCAAACCACGCACCAGCAGAATCAGGGAGAAACGGACGTCACGATCAAGTATAAAAAGAGTTTTTAAGAATAGGGGAGCCCTTTATTCTTCTTCGCATTAGCAATGGATCGCGATGTGTCCTCCTTCGCCAAAATGCTTTCGCGTTTGGCTTCGGAGAGATTGCTGCGAAGCTCAAGTATCGATCCGTTGCTAGAGCGAAGCAGAATAAAATACCGGTTGACAAGACCGGTTTTTTATTTAAAATAAGGTATTACTTTGTAATACACAAAACAGTGGAAAAGGAATTGATGAGCGTTCGTTCGAAGATCCTAGGGATAGCGGTGGTTATTGGCCTGATCGGAGCAGGGGAAGGGTTTCCTTCAACTCCGGCAGCGGATACAAAAATAGTGGTTGTGGCCACCAATAGCATTTTGTCCGATCTTGTTAAAAATGTGGGCGGAGAGTTCGTCGAACTGTACACAATGGTCGGGCCTAACGCCGATGTCCATACTTTTGAACCGTCTCCCCAGGATAATATTGTGTTGGCCAAGGCCAATGTTATTTTTGAGATCGGACTGCATTTGGAGCCATGGCTTGCGGATCTGTATGCTTCCTCGGGATCGCAGGCGCAGCGTTATCGTGTCAGCGAGGGGGTAGAACTTATTCGCGTGAAGGATGCGGATTCAAAAGATCCGGAGATCGACCCGCATGTCTGGCATGATGTTTCCAACGCTATGACAATGGTCGTGGCTATTCGTGATGCTTTGATCAAAGATGACTCGGTCCACGCGCAAAATTATCGCGACAACGCAGACAGTTATTTAAAGAAACTTGCCGCATTGGATGATCGGGTTATGAGGGAAGTTTCGCGACTCCCCGCAGAGCGCCGTAAGCTCGTCACTTCTCACGATACGTTCGGTTATTTCGCCAGGCGTTACGGTTTTGAGATCGCTGGAGCTGCCATTGATTCAGCCACGACGGAAGCCGCCGACCCGTCGGCCTTGAAGACCGCGCAACTTGTTGAAAAAGTGAAGGCGGCAGCGGTCCCGGCGGTCTTTATGGAAAATGTCAGCAATCCGAAATTGATCGAGGCCATCGCCCGTGAAGCGGGCGTCAAGGTCGCGCCCAAGTTGTATTCCGACGCGTTGGGAGAGCCCGGCAGCTCCGGGGAAGATTATATTCAAATGATGACATATAACGTTCAAGTGATCGTCGAGGCCTTAAAGTAATGGACAAAAATATTTTTTCCTATTGCGGGCACAGGCACACCGCATTGAAAACAAATGCGCTGGCGGTGGAGACGTGGGATCTGTGCGCGGGCTACCCCGGCGAATCCAGGTTGGCCCTTAAGAATTTTAATATCACTGTTCCGGCGGGGACGTGCATCGCTCTCGTCGGGCATAATGGTGCCGGAAAATCAACTTTTTTGAAAGTGGCGGCCGGGCTTTTGCCTGTGCGTGACGGAGATATCCATATTTTCGGCACCCACATTGGGCATCAACATCAGCGGGTGGTTTATTTGCCGCAACGCAGCGAGATCGATTGGCATTTTCCTATGAGCGTGCGCAAGCTGGTGACCAGCGGCCGTTATGTCCATTTAGGATGGCTGCGGCGTCCAGGCCTTGAAGATCAAAGGATCGTTGACGCAGCGATGGAGGAATTGGATATTGAAGATCTGCAGCATCGCCAGATCAGCCAGCTTTCCGGCGGGCAGCAGCAGCGCGTGCTTTTGGCACGCGCCCTCGCCCAGGATGCGGACCTTTTTTTGCTGGATGAACCCTTGAATGCGATCGACGCTGAAACGCGCGATATCGTTGCCAAGGTTTTGAAAGATTTAAAAAAAGATGGAAAGACGGTTATGGTGGCCACGCATTTTATCGATAAGCTTGCCACTGAATACGACGGAGCGGTTTATTTGAGCGAAGGGCAGCAGGTTGCGCCTGCGCCCGGCGGGTTTACGGGGATGAAGATTGTAAAATAGGCGTCATTGCGAGCAATCCCACATCGGGTGATTGCTTCGTCGCCTGCGGGCTCCTCCCCGGCCTGCCGCTTGGCCGCAGCCGGGGCAGGCGCAATGACAGGTTAGATTATGCATTTTCTTATTGAACCATTTCAATACAGCTTTATCCAGCGCGGTGTCCTGGCGGCTTTAATCATCGGCATCACCTGCGCGGTGCTTGGCATTTATGTCGTGTTGCGGCGGATGGCCAACATCGGCCATGCGCTCACGCACAGCGCTTTGCCGGGGCTTGTCGTCGCGTATTTGTTGGGCGGCAATCTTTTTATCGGCGCTGCGGTTGCCACTATCTTCACGGCGTTGGGCATCGGTTTGATCTCCAAAAACGACGAGGTTTATGAAGATACCGCCATCGGGATCATGCCGACCGCCATGTTTGCTTTGGGGATCCTTTTGATGAGTACGACGAGATCTTTTAGGGACTTGTCATCCATGCTTTTTGGGAATATCCTGGGCGTGACCGATCAAGACCTCATCCTGATCGCGGTGATTTCACTGGTCGTGTTGGGGACGCTTATTTTATTTTATAAAGAATTCGAACTTTTCTCCGTCGATCCCGATTACGCCAAGACCATCGGGATCAGTTTAGCGGGGATCCGTTACGCGCTTCTTTTTTTGCTGGCCTTAACGGTTGTGACAGGCATTCAAGCGGTGGGGACCATCCTGACCAACGCGCTTTTGATAGCGCCTGTTGCGTCCGCCCGTCTTTTAACCAACAAGTTAAGAGACATGGTCTTGATTGCCTGCGCGATCGCGGTCGCCTCGGCCTTAAGTGGGGTTTATCTTTCCTATTATTTCGGTTTGTCGTCGGGTGCAGCGATTGTTTTTGTCTGCACGCTGTCGTTCGCTGTTTGCTGGATCATAAAATTTCTACAGAGGAAATGACCTATGGCAAAGATCAAGGAAAAAGACATTGAAGTCATAACGTTTAAAATGGACAAGTCGCTTAAAAAAATGATGCGCGGAATCCATAACCGTTCCCAATTCATCCGTTCGGCGATCCTGGCAGCGCTCGATAATGTCTGCCCGTTCTGCCGGGGGACGGGAGTATTGACCCCGCACCGCAAGAAACACTGGGCCGAGTTGGCCGGCCATCACAAGATGTCTGAATGCGGAGAGTGTCACGAATCTGTATTGGTTTGCAAACATTGATCCGCGTGCACGGCTGTTTCCTTAATTGACAACCCAAGCGTTGGCAGTGTAATATAAGTCATCTTTTATTAAAATTTTCAGGATTGGAATGCATATGATATTCAAGAAGACAGCTGGTTTTTTTCTTTTTATTTTAATGTTATGCCTGCCATCATCGGCGGATGATCTGGTGATTGAAAAGGGCAAGAAAGTAAAAATGGATTACGTGCTTTTGATCAATAGCGATCAAGTCGAGACCACACAGGGCAAGGCGCCGCTGGAATTTACCGTCGGAAACGGCAGTGTCATTCCGGGTTTGGAAAGCCAATTGATCGGCATGAAAATCGGAGAGCAAAAAAAGGTCATCGTTGACCCGAAGGACGCTTACGGTCCCGTTGACCCAAGCGCGTTTAAAGAAGTCCCCAAATCTTCCATGCCGCAAGATACCGAACTTAAACCAGGCCTCGTGGTTGAGGTTGAAGATCCTCAAGGTGGCACGTTTCCCGGTGTCGTTTGGGAAGTCAAAGACCAATCGGTCGTTTTGAATTTTAATCATCCGCTGGCCGGACAGACGCTTGAATTTGACGTCAGGATTGATGATATTCAATGAAAAAGGGGTAAGAGGTATAGCGCCGTTATAGCTGATTGGAGCTAAGAGGTAAGTTCAGAGGTAAGTGACTTGCCACTGACCTTACCTCTTATCACTTACCTCTTACCTCTTCTAAAATTAAATTGTATTTAAGACGATTACCGGACACGCCGCATTACGCAAAATCCTCTCCACCCTCGGCCCCAAAAATAATCTATCCGAAACTGGATGCACGCCAGTCCCTAAAATGATCAGGTCGTATTGTTCTTTTTGAGCCAGGTCCAAAATAACTTGTTCCGGTTCCGGGCCCATTTTTACTTCCGCTTTGGTGGGGATGCCTTTGAGCTGTCCGGTCTTTCGTATCTCCTCGAGCATCCGTATGGAATTTTTAAGCTGGCGTTCGAAAATGTCATCGCGCATCACCGCGTGCCAGTCCTGCGCGTCTTTGACAACAACGTTAAGGACCGTGACCGTTTCGGTATCGGCGGATGATAACAAGAAACCAAAATCAACAGCGTGGCGGGAGGCCAAAGAACCGCTCATGGGAATGAGAATTTTTTTGGGAGTCCAGGCCGGTGAGGTTTCCTTGGCATGAACGACCGCTGTCGCGCAGGGGGAAAGGCGGATCAAGGAATCAATGACCGAAGAAAAAAGAGTTTCCGCGCTATTGGATTGTTCCGATGCTCCCAAAAGCAAAAGGTCGTAATCCTTCTGGCATTCATCGAGGATGGCGTTCATGGGATCGTTGCCTATGACTACTTTAGGGACGACTTCTTTTTGCGGAAAAAGAGGTTTGGATGGCGCGGGGAAATTTATGTTTTTTTCATTCGGGGGAACAACGCTCAAAAGTGTCGCCGAACAACTATTCTTTTTGTTGATCGCTTGAAGGATTAGTGATTTGATGAGAAACATCGTCCGGTAACGCTCACTATCTTCACGGCTGCGCACTGGAACAAGGACGCGGTGGATGTGGGCAATAGGGCTTCCCTTGGATTGTTCTTCCTCTTTAAGGCGTTTCAATTCTTCATCGCTGATCTTGACGTGTTTTAATGTGATCCTTAGGGCTAATGGCGAGAGGATGGAGGTGACAATGGCCATGAGGATGATGATCGAGAAGAAATCGTCGCTGATGATCCCCAATGAAAGGCCAATGGTGGCAATGATGATGCCCATTGCTCCGCGTGCGTTTAAAGCGGCTCCGAAACTTAATGCGGTCCATCGGTCCTGTTTGCCTATGAAACGCGCCCCCAGATAAGTTCCAACGACTTTGCTGAAAATGGCGACGGCAAGGATCGCGATCGTGGTCATTAAAAGCTTGGGTTCAAGGAGGTTGATGACATTAACTTTGAGCCCGGCGATCGCAAAGAAAATGGGAGCGAAAATTCCCATCGTGATCGTTTCAATGCGTTCATGGACGTATTGTGGCAGGCGGGGCATTCCGCTTAAGATGATCCCTATCATAAAGGCCCCGAACATCGGTTCCAGATGGAACAGGTGGCTGACCGCGCCCCATCCGAATGTGGTAATGATGGCAAGCGTGATGTAACGTTGAGAACTGACGATCTCATCCTGCACGAAATCAAGCATTAGTTTGACGATCCATCTGGCTACCGTAAAACTTAAAATGATAAAGAGCGCCACGGAGCCAACGGAGTTCAAAACGCTGCCGACGCTTAGAATTTTTCCGCTCGCCAAACCCGTGACGATGGACAAGAGCGTCCAGCCCGCGGTGTCGTCGATCATGCCGGCTGCGATGATCGACTGCCCGATGTCCCGGCGCATGAGTTTAAGGTCGATCAAGATTTTGGCGATGACGGGAATAGCGGAAATGGACATCGCGGTCGCCAAAAAGAGGGCAAACACCATGCGTTGCGACGGGTCGACGAGCAGAGCGTCCGGCACCGCCTGAGCGATGAGAAAGCCGCTGATCAGCGGAAGGATCAATCCGCCGGTCGCAGCCCCCATAACAGATCTGGCCCGTCGGGCGATGAGTTTAAGGTCTGTTTCAAAGCCGGTCAGAAGTAACAGGAGCATAACGCCGATCAGGCTTAAGCTTTCCAGCAGATAACCCTGCGCAGGTTGTTTCAGCGAGAATATGTGATGAAGAAAGGGAATGTATTTTCCCAGCAGGGAGGGCCCAAGAACGATGCCGGCCAGAAGCTCTCCGACGACGGAAGGTTGTCCGAGCCGTTGGGCAATTTCTCCGAGCGTGCGGGCTGTAAAAAGAAGGATCGCGATCTGCGCGGTGAGAATAAGAACATCATGATGGAATGGTATGGTCAGCGGTTCCATGACGTCTTTCTTTTGATCGGCAAATGAGCGATTTGAAGCACGGCTTAAGTTACAAGTCGGACACTAAAAAGTCAAGGCATTTGAGAGACGTAAGACGAGGGACGTAAGACGAGGGACGTAAGACGAAACGTCTTTTATTTGTGCTCTGGCTGTTGGTAAGGTGGTCTTATGTCCATTGCTTCTCGTCTTTCGTCTCACGTCCTACGTCTTACGTTAATGCGGAATCGGCAGAAGACTTAAGAGATTCGTGATCAGAAGCATCGTGCATAAGCCCAGCATCACGCCCCAGGCGGTCAAACTTTTGCCGCCTTCCTTAATGGAGTCGGGGAGAAGCTCGGCAATGGTCATGTGGATCATGGCGCCGCCGGCAAATCCAAGGCCGAGGGGCAATAACGGCTCGAACATCCAGGCGACGATGGCCGCCGGAACAGCCATGATCGGCTGCGGGACGCTGGAAAGGATGGAGGCCCACGCACACTTGGCCGTTGAAGCTTTTTCCGCCTTAAGAGGAAGGGAGATGGCAATGCCTTCGGGAATATTATGGACCGCGATCGCGATCGCCATAACCAATCCGAATTCCAAATTGCCGGTGGCAAATCCCACGCCGATCGCAATACCCTCGGGAATGGAATGCAGGAACATCACGATGAAAATAAGAAGGCTGCGTTTCGAGAAACCTTGAGCCAGCGCTAATGGCTGCGTGTCGTGGTTTTTCACCATTTTTTCCGTTATCCAGAAAAAAAGAGAACCGAGCAGAAGCCCCAGGATCACCATATAAGGGGCGAAGGGCATTTTGTCTTTCAGGGAGATCCCTTCTTGAGCGAGGGAGAAAACGGAAGCGGAGATCATCATCCCGCCGGCAAAAGCGCAGGAGAACGCGCGCAAAACTTTGGACCCGCTTTTGACGTAATGGACGGGGATGGCCCCTAAGCCTGTGGCCAAGGCGCTGATGAGCCCTGTCCATAATGACCAGGCTATGACGCTATTTTGATCCATAATTCTTTTGTGCTGAAAGGATTTATAAAATTTAGTTTATTCTAGCATGAACCTTTATTATTTCTGATATGTTTTCTTTTTTTGCAGAAGGGGTGTTAAAAATGAGTAAAATTAAGTAGTATTAAAAATAAAAATAAATTTTTGGCTTGATAATTATTTGAATTGTGGATAAAATAATCCATAATTAAGGCATCAGGGGATCCAAGTATGGTTAAGATCTTTTCAAAGAGTTGTGAGCACATCTTGCGGATCATGAGCCAGATCCCGCAGTTAAAGTACGATCAGGTGTTTTTAGCCAAAGATATCTGCCGCGAGTCGAAGGTCCCGGAGCACTCTGCTCGCAAAGGGCTTCAATTATTGGTTCAGCAGGAGATCCTGAAGGCCGTCCCTGGCCCGGGAGGAGGATATGAATTTAAAATACATCCTCAGCAGGTCCCTTTGTTAAGGATCTTGGAACTCTTGGACGGCAAGGAGTCCTTTAAGTGTTGTATCTTGGGACTGCCCGATTGTAATAATAAGAGTCCGTGTTCGATGCATGGTGTATGGAAAGATCTAAGAGAAAAGGTAATAAAGGAATTTAAGAACAAAAGCCTTTTTGACTTGATGAAAAAGGATGAAAACAAATGAACGTCATTATCATTTTATTCATGATGCTGTTATGCCCTGTTGCCAATGTTGAAGCCGGAGAATATTTAAATAAGCAGCTTCCCAAATGGGTTAACGTCGACGTGCAATTAAGGCATAGGTATGAGTGGCGTTCTAATTTTGATTTTAATGACAGCCTTTATGATAAAGACGGTTTTAATTTATGGCGCAGCCGTTTGGGGGTGACATTAAAACCAACGAACGATCTAAAGTTTTTCTATCAATTGCAGGATGCCCGCATTTCCGATGACAGCACAACCGGCTCTAAATCGACTTTTGAAAATTGGGCAGAGGCAAGGCAGTTATGGGCAGAAGCAAAGACGGATAAGCTGGCCGTAGAGGCGATCGATCTTTCTAAGGTGGGCATACGGCTCGGGCGTCAAGAGTTGTCTTACGGATCGCAGCGTCTTTTGGGGGCCTTTGACTGGTCGAATGTTGCTCAGACGTTTGACGCCGGGAAAGTTATTTTAGAATTTGAACAACCGAAATTGAACATCGATATTTTTGGCGGCGGAAAGACGCCGGTTAAATCTCCTCGAGAACAGGATGATCTTTATGACGGATCAGCCAATGACCGGGTTGGCGGCTATTACGCGGTCTATAAAGGAATGAAGGATTTTACTATTGATCAATATGTGATCAATCGCAACACCGATGGGCAAACGGTCTCTTTTGGCCAGACAGGTGACGGGGAAGTTGAGGACTACACCATCGGCGGCCGTGTGGCTGGTAAAATTGCGGATACGTCTTTTGATTTTGAGCTGGAAGCCGCCAAACAGGTCGGGAATTCAGGCAGTTTGGATGCTGATGCCCAGATGGCGATCGCTATTTTGGGGTATACCTTTGATCAGGCGTGGCATCCCCGGCTATCTTTCGAATTTGATTACGCTTCCGGCGACAGAAACAGCGCCGATGGCAAGCGCCAGACGTTTGACAATATCCATCCCACCAACCATTTTTATTATGGTTTTATGGATTTTGTCAGTCTTCAGAATATCAACAATTATCGTTTTCAGATCAAAGCTGATCCAACAAAGAAGTTGAATGTGCAATCCGATTTCCATTTGATCTTTCTTGATTCGCCCAAAGATAACTTATATGGCGCTAACAAAGCGGTCAAAAGGGCAACAACCGCCGGGGCGGATCCTTATGTGGGAAGTGAAATAGATCTTTTGGCTAAATATCAAGTGACCAATTTTATGAGCATGCTGACAGGGTATTCGCATTTTTTTGCTGGAGATTTTTTGAAAAATACTGGCTCGTCGGATGATGCCGATTTTGTTTATGCGCAAACGACGTTTAGTTTTTAATGGATCAAATCCAATAATTCAGCGCAACACTTAGAGAAAATTATTGTTCTAAGGGTATGAAGGCAGGGTATGAAGAAACGTGCTGTTGGTATTTCTTTATTTTTCGTAGTCGGTTTAACGTCTCTTTCTTGGGCGCAAAATGGAAATGCCCCGGATAAGCCGGCGGAATATTTTTTTTACCGGTGCGCGGGATGCCACACGGTTGGGGGCGGTAAGCTGACGGGGCCTGATCTTATCACTGCGACGCAGTGGAGTGACGGGGATCTAAGAACCGCGGTCAAGAAAATGGAAAAGAATGTGGGCCCGCTGACACAAACCGATATTGAGCAAATGGTTGGATTTTTAAAGAACCGTGATGTTTCCGCACGGATTGTCAAGCAAAAGCAAAAAATCGAAGCCAAACTGCGTGCGGAGCTTCCACCGCCTTCTTTTGAAACAGGACAAAAACTTTTTAGAGGCAACAAGGCATTGTTCAACGGCGGCCCGGCTTGTATCAGTTGTCATCGTTTTGCCAATGAAGGAGGGGCGCTCGGGCCCGATCTTACCCTTCTTAAGGATCGCGCTTCAGGCGTTGTCCTTCAATCGGCGATCGAAAATTCAAGCTATAAGATCATGCGCTCGATCTATGCAAATCGAAAAATTACTAAAGAAGAGTCGCTGCATTTATCTGAATATTTATCTCATCCAGAAAAAGCTGATCTAAGATTTGCCCCGACCATAGACAAGGTTGTATTTTGGGCAGGGGTTGGTTTCAGCATATTTTTTACGTTATTATGGTTTTTAAACCGGCAGAGAAAAGGTAGCGCACGAGAATCTCTTTTAAAAGGTTATAAGGAGGAGAACATCTGATGGGCTGGATCGCAGACATATTTTCTCCCAAAGAAAGATCCTGGGAAGATTTTTACAGGAACCGTTGGTCTTACGACAAGGTGGTGAGGAGTACGCACGGGGTTAATTGCACCGGATCCTGCAGTTGGAATGTTCATGTTAAACAGGGGATCGTGACCTGGGAAACTCAGGCGCTGGATTATCCGCGCTTTGACAAAACTATTCCTCCCTATGAACCTCGAGGGTGTCAGAGAGGTATTTCATACTCTTGGTATGTTTATAGTCCTTTACGCGTGAAATATCCGTTGGTGCGCGGAGTTCTTTTTGATTTATGGAAAAAGGCCAAGAAAGAACATCCTGATGACTTGATAGCTGCCTGGGCGTCCATCGTTGAGGATCCTGAGTCCCGAGCCAGCTATCATACGGCGCGTGGAAAAGGCGGGTTTCGCCGTGTGTCATGGGACGACGCGCTGGAGATCATGGCAGTCGCCAATATCTATACCGTCCGCCGTTACGGGCCGGACCGCCTGGCCGGATTTTCTCCCATTCCCGCGATGTCCATGATCAGCTATGCTGGCGGTTCGCGTTTTATGCAGCTCATGGGCGGTATTTCATTGTCCTTTTATGATTGGTATTGCGATCTTCCTCCCGCGTCTCCGGAAATATGGGGTGAACAGACGGATGTGGCTGAATCAGCCGATTGGTACAAATCGAAGATGATCGCCGTCGTGGGTTCCAATGTTTTCATGACACGCACGCCGGACGCCCATTTTTTGGTGGAAGCCCGCTATCATGGCACTAAAGTCGTTGTCTTTTCTCCGGATTTTAATCAAGCCTGTAAAGCGGCCGATGAATGGGTCCCGATTCACCAGGGCCAGGACGCGGCGTTCTGGATGTCGGTCGGTCATGTGATCTTAAAGGAATTTTATATTGATAAGGAAGTCCCATATTTTCAGAAATATTTAAAGCAGTTCTCCGATGCGTCATTTTTAGTCAAGCTTGAGCGCCTTCCCGACGGGAACTATAAGTCCGGGGAATTATTGCGGGCATCCGACATTGCCTCGACCGCGCAAACGGAGAATGCGGAATGGAAATTTTTTGTTCAACATTCAGCCGATGGGGAGTTAAAAGTTCCCATGGGTACGGTGGGGCATCGCTGGCAAAAGGAAAAAGGCCAGTGGAATTTAAAACTTGAGGATGCTCATACGCATGAACCGATCGACCCGTCCCTTCGTCTGGGAAAATTCGAAGAAAATAAAATACGCGTGGCATTGTCGGATTTCTCAGAGGGGACGAACAACAAATTGTCCCTACGGGATGTCCCGGCCAGAAAGATCGAGACCGTCCAAGGGCCGGTTTGGGTCACCACCGCTTTTGAATTATTACTCGCCCAATATGGCGTGTTCCACGGTCAGGGTGCGGATTGGCCGAAGAATTATGAGGATGAGACCAGTGTGTATACGCCGGCTTGGCAGGAAAAGTTTACCGGGGTGGATGCGAAGCTCGTCGTTAATTTTGCCCGCCAATGGGCTGAAACCGCGGCCAAAAGCGAGGGGAAATGTTCCGTCATCATCGGGGCCGGTGTCAATCATTGGTACCATAACAATTTGATCTATCGCGCGGCGATCATGCCGCTTATTTTTTGCGGCTGTGTCGGTAAGAACGGCGGCGGCCTGAATCATTATGTGGGACAGGAAAAACTTGTGCCGGTTGCTTCATGGGCGCCGATTGCTTTTGGCACGGATTGGGGCGGACCGCCTCGTCTGCAGAATGCGCCGTCTTTCCACTATATGCATTCGGACCAGTGGCGGTATGACAATGCCATTCAGCAGGTTTGCCCGGTTTCAAGTACGAGCCATCCTATGACGCACGGTCATGTCGCTGATAAACAGGCATTGGCTGTCCGAAATGGATGGTTGCCATGCTTTCCTCAGTTTAATAAAAGTAATTTTGTGCTGGTTAACGAAGCTAAGGCCCAGGGCGCCAGAACCCCCGAAGACATTCAGGCCTATACGGTCAAGCAGCTTAAAGAACGGAAGATCCGATTCGCGATGGAAGATCCGGATAATCCTGAAAGTTTTCCGCGGGTTTGGTATATTTGGCGCGGCAACGCGCTTTTGTCGTCGGCCAAAGGGCATGAGTATTTTTTAAAACACTATTTGGGGACGCATCATAATTCAATCGCCGAAGAAAACGCGAAGAATAAGACCGAGGATGTGGTGTGGCATGAAAAGATGCCGGTCGGAAAAATGGACCTTGTGATCGATCTTAATTTCCGCATGGATTCTTCGGCGCTTTATTCCGACATTGTTCTCCCCGCCGCTACTTTTTATGAAAAAGATGATCTGAGTTCAACGGACATGCATACTTTTATCCATCCGCTTCAAGCGGCGGTGCCGCCCTCGTGGGAGTCGAAGAGCGATTGGGCTGCGTTTAAAGAAATTGCCCAAAAAACATCAGAGATCGCCCAAAAGTATTTACCTGAGCCGCAGCAGGATATTGTTGTCACGCCGTTGATGCATGATACATCCGCCGAAATTGCGCAACGGTCCATTAAAGACTGGGCCAAGGGCGAGTGTGACGCTGTCCCCGGGAAGACGATGCCCAATATCACGACGGTGATGCGTTCTTACCCTGATGTTTATCAAAAATTCATTTCGCTTGGGCCGAATTTTCGCGACAAGGGGATCGGGGGGCATGGGCTCGTCTATCCAGTAGCCGATGCTTATGATGACTACCTGACAAAAAATCCGGTCGAACAATGGGGTGGCAAAACCTATCCATCGCTTCGGCAGGACCGGTCGGTATGCGAGGTGATTTTAGCATTTGCCGCCGAGACCAATGGTGAAATGGCGCACCGGGCTTATGAAGCTGAGTCTCAAAAAACCGGCATGGACCTTACGCATATGGCTAAAGATACGCGGGGAGTTAAATATAATTTCCTTGATCTTTGCGCCAATCCCAGAAGGATTTTGACTACGCCATTCTGGACGGGAGTGGTGCGTGATGGCCGTACGTACTCGGCGTATTGTCAAAATACCGAAGAATTAATTCCCTGGAGAACATTGACGGGAAGGCAGCATATGTATCTCGATCATGAGGCCTATCGCGCTTATGGAGAAGAGCTCCCGACGTACAAACCCAGGCTTGATATGCGCGTTACGCAGGATCTCGACATTACGGAACAAAAACCGGGGATGCTTCTTTTAAATTATTTAACACCGCACGGTAAATGGCATATCCATTCCACATTCAGCGATAACCTGATCATGAAGACGCTTTCCCGCGGGATCGAGCCCATATGGATCAATGATACGGATGCGGCCATGGGCGGGATCCGGGATAATGATTGGGTGGAGGTGATCAACGACCATGGCGTGGTCGTCACCCGCGCCTGCGTGTCCGCCAGGCTCCCGAGAAATATCTGTTTTATTTATCACGCGGTTGAGCGTACGGTCGGTGTTCCAAAATCTCCGTCGCGTTCCAATCGCAGGGCTGGAGGCCACAACAGTTTGACGCGCGTGAGGCTGAAACCTATTTTTATGATCGGCGGGTACGGGCAGTTTACGTATGGGTTTAATTACTGGGGGCCGACAGGTGTCAATCGTGATACGTTTGTTTTGGTTCGTAGGTTAGATAAAGTGGATTGGTAAAGAGGAGAACTCAATGGACGTTCGCGCTCATATTTCGATGGTTTTTCACTTGGATAAGTGTATCGGCTGCCACACCTGCAGTGTGGCATGCAAGAATATTTGGACCGATCGCGCCGGAGCCGAATACATGTGGTGGAACAACGTGGAAACAAAACCCGGCACAGGTTATCCCACTCAATGGGAAGATCAGCTTAATTATAAGGGCGGTTGGGTCCTGGATAAAGATCGTGAACTAAAACTTCGATCCCAGGACAAGGCCGATTTTTTGCCAAAGCTTTTTTATAATCCCAATCAGCCGGGGCTTGACGATTATTATGAACCGTGGACTTACAAATATCAGGAATTATTTGATGCGCCCGAGGGGAAAGATCAACCGACGGCTATTCCAGTATCCCAAATTACCGGCGAACCCATTAATATTAAGGCCGGTCCTAACTGGGACGATGATCTCTCCGGCTCGCCGATCTACGCAGAGAACGATCCCAATTTTAAAGATCTGACGGCGGATGAAAAAGAGATGCTCTTTAGCGTTGAGCGCATTTCGATGATGTATTTGCCCCGCATCTGCAATCATTGTGTCAATCCTTCTTGCGTGGCCGCTTGCCCGTCGGGGGCTATTTATAAGCGCGGCGAAGATGGCATCGTTCTTGTCAATCAGGACAAGTGCCGCGGCTGGAGAGCTTGTGTTATCGCCTGCCCTTACAAGAAAATTTATTACAACTGGAAGACGGGGAAGTCCGAGAAATGCATTCTTTGTTATCCGCGCGTAGAAACAGGACAGGCCCCGGCGTGTTTTCATACATGCGTGGGCCGCATTCGTTACATGGGAGTGTTGCTGTATGATGCCGAACGCATGGTGGAGGCGATGAAGGCTCCCAAAGAGGGATTAGTCGAAGCTCAACGGAGCGTTATTTTAGATCCTAACGATCCCACAATTGTTCAAAAGGCTCTGGAGAACGGTATCAGCCCGGGCTGGATCGAATCCGCACAGAAATCGCCAGTTTGGAAGTTTGTCGTCGAGTGGAAATTGGCGCTTCCGCTTCATCCAGAATTCAGGACGTTCCCCATGCTTTATTATGTCCCGCCGCTTTTACCGGTGATGGGCCGAAGCGAAAGTAATATTTATGAACATGACGCGGATGGTATTTTTGCTTCTGTTGATAAAGCCCGTTTGCCGATGAAGTATCTGGCGGCTCTTTTAAGCGCCGGTAATATCGACCCAGTCCGTAATTCGCTGAGAAAACTTCTAGCGGTGAGGGTGTTCCAACGCTCACTGACGATGGGCGATATAGAACCTGAGAAATTAAAAAAAGTATTGCGAGACGCTGATCTCAGCGAATCTCAAGCCCAAGAGATCTACAAACTGAGCGCCCTTCCCGGGCCGGAAGATCGTTTTGTGATACCGCCGATCCAGAGGGAAGAGAGCATTGAGAACACGTCCTGCAGTCCTGATCAATGCAAAGGAACGTGTGGTTTGGGAAAATTGGAAAAGCCGCAAAGAGGTCCGTAATGGAAACTCCTGATCTGAAACAACAATTATGCGCGCAGCTGGGGGCTTGTTTAGAATATCCTGCTCATAATACGCGGGACATGTTGCAGGCCGCAGCCGACCAGATGGGATCAATTTCCGTGGAAGCTTCGGATGATTTAAAGAAATTCCTTTCAAAGATGAAGAGGATGGAACTGGAGATGTGGCAGGAGTATTATGTGCAATCGTTTGATCTGATGCCGAAATCTTCTCTTTATTTAAGCGTGCATCTTTTTGGCGAAGAAAGTTTTAAACGGTCTGAGCTCATGGCAGGATTAAAAGGCGTCTATGAAAAGCACAGTGTTTTTGAAATGACCGAACTGCCAGATCATTTGGCGGTGATCTTAAAAAAGAATTTACTTTTTAACGAAGAAGAATGGTCTGAGCTGGTGTCGCTGTGTCTGTTGCCGGCGCTTTCAGGAATGATCAAGCTGCTCGAGAAAAGCAGTAATCCTTATGCGTTGATCTTAAAAGCAATTCAGATCTTTTTGGTAAAAATGGAGAAAGTTCATGTTTGATCTATTTTTATTTGTCGGCCTGCCTTATGTGGCAATCGTATCTCTGGTGGTTGGGTCTATCATTCGTTTAAAAATGCGCGCATTCTCGTATTCTTCGCTTTCGACGCAGTTTCTAGAAGATCGATGGCTGGCTTGGGCGTCTTTGCCATGGCATATCGGCATCAGTTTGGTTTTGTTGGGACACCTTTTGGCGTTTGGCCTTCCGGGCGTTTGGTTGACCCTGGTATCCAACCCTATCTTTCTTCTTGTTGTAGAGACTTTGGGAATGCTCTCCGCATTTCTTTGTCTTTTGAGCTTAATTATTTTGCTGATCCGCCGTTTTGTCGACGCCAGACTTCAGGCTGTGACAAGTTATATGGATGTGGCGGCGCTGCTCATTTTGTTCTTTCAGGTCTCAACCGGTATTGCCGTTGCCGTGCATCATCGCTGGGGCGCGGCCTGGGCCCCGGGGGCGTTAGGCCCGTACCTTCAGAGTATTTTTTTATTAAAACCCGATGCTTCATTTGTCAATGAAATGCCGCCGTTTGTTAAATTGCACATCGCATCAGCTTGGGTATTGTTATTGCTTTTTCCATTTACGCGGCTTGTGCATGCTCTTTCTGTGCCGCTGCATTATTTTGTGAGATCCCCTCAAAAAGTTGTTTGGAACAATTCACGTTCGCAGGTTCGATTTGAACGAAAACTGGAAACAGACCATGAAAAACGTTTGTTCCTCAAAGCTGCGCTTAGCGCGGGCGCTGCGGTCACGCTTTTGTCCATGGGCGCATTGGATAAGTTTTTTGGATATTTTTTGAAACAGGAGCTCACGGGTCCTGAGGAAGCGCATCTTTTGTCCGAGAAGCTTCAGCGTCTGAAAAGAACTGCGGAAGAGCGTGAACTGGAACTTGAGAGAATGAATAAAGAGTATATCTTTGTGGCAAAACTTTCAGAGCTTTCGCCCGTCAAAGGGAAATATTTTATCGATTATCAGATGAGGCCGGCGCTTGCGTTTCGCGATGAACAAGGACTGCCAATCGTTTTATCGGCTAAATGTACGCATTTGGGGTGCACGGTAGGCCAGGATGTCGATGCGCAGGGCCGCATTCTCTGCCCATGCCATATTTCTTATTTTGATATTAAAACAGGGCAGCCCAGTCTTGGAGCTCCGGCCAAATTGCCGTTACCGCATATAGGTTGGGCTTTAAAAGATGAACAAGGAAATCTGCTATTGGCGCAGGATCCGGAAGGAAGGCGTGAAGGATCGATAGACCCGTTGCGTATGGAAAGCAGTTTGCTGTTTATCGTCAAGCGTTTTAGTTAAGGAGAAGTATTGTGAACGAACGAAAAAACAAAATTGTGCAAATGATCGATTTCTTGACCGAGCGCATGCCTCTTCATCATCTCAGTTTCGATCACATGGTGACCAAAAAGGAAGTTCCTGTCCATGGTATGAGCTGGGCCTATTACATGGGAGGGCTTACTCTTTTATTTTTTCTGATCCAATTGGTCACCGGCATTTTTCTTTTATTTTATTATCAACCGACCGTCAGCGACGCGCATGCTTCGGTCGAGTATATTACATTTTTTGTCAAAAGTGGATTTTTGATCCGCAATCTACACACCTGGTCTTCTTCATGCATGATCCTTTGCTTATTGGTGCATATGATCACATCGTTTGCGATGAAAGCCTTTGCCCGCCCGAGGGAGATCACGTGGATCAGCGGCGCGCTGCTGTTAATGATAACCTTCGCGTTTGGATTTACAGGGTATCTTTTACCATGGCATCAGATAGCGGTTAACGCGACCAAAGTGGTTATGCAATCTATGGTGGAGGCTGGGCATTATCTGCCGGGAGCCTTGGCGGCACTCCCGGCCTATATTAAAGAAATTATTCAAGGGGAGGCCTCCGTCGGCCAAGCGACGTTAAGCCGTTTTTACGCGATGCATGTTGTCATATTACCCCTTTTGTTCATGGCCGTCATAGGGCTTCATCTTCTTTCGGTTCAGCTTCATGGTATGAGCCAGGGCGTTGACGCGCCTCCCAAGAAAAAGGAACGGTTTTTTCCGGTGTTCATTCTTAAGGATTTCTGGCTTTGGGGCATTGTGTTTTTGGTCGTCTTTATTCTGTCGTTGTGTCTTCCATTTGAGTCTTTTTATGCGTATCCTTTGTTTGAAGCGTATGACGCGCTCGGCTCTACTCCCGAGGGGATCAAACCGGAATGGTATTTTTATTTTGTTTATTATCCGCTGGAGATCCTGCCATTTTGGGTGATTATGCTGGGAATGACGCTTGCCAATGTGGGGCTCTTTTTGGTGCCGTGGATCTTCAAAAATACAAGCCGCAAAGTGCTTTCGATCATCGCCTGGATCATAGCGGCCTATTTGATCATCATCACGCTTTTTGGCCAGTCAATTTATGAGATCTTTAAAGGATCAGGACTTTGATAATGAAACTATTCTTCGGCATTATTTTATTAACCTTTTTGTATATAACTCCGGCTTTGGCGCACCCTGAGTTTCAGCGTTATTCAAAAGAAGTGTCGGGGCGTTCGATCAATTGTGCGATGTGCCATATCAATTCCGATGGGCCAGAAGGATTAAAACCCGGACAGATCGGCAGTTTAACTCAAGACGAGCTCAACGCGTTGGGGTTGGCCCGTCAGGCGTTACAGCCCGGTTCCAATGCCAAAAGCCCCATTCTTAACGCGTTTGGGAATTCGATTCTAAATCAGCTGGGCAAAGATAAAATATCAGAGCTGAAGCAAAGGCCGGAATTGTTGACTAAAGCTTTATCGCAGACAAGTGATCTTGACGGGGACGGGATCAGCGATGTTGAAGAATTCAAGGATGGAACGCATCCTCTGAATCCGCTGGATGGCCATCCCTGGAAGTTATTTAAGAATAATTTAGGCAAGAATGGGTTCCATATTTTAATGATCGTATTGGCGACGGGCCTTGGTCTTTATAGCCTTTATCATTTACTTCTTTGGTTCTCAATTAAAGCGCGAATGGAGAAATAGATCATGCAGGAACAGGCGACAGCCAGATCTCACAGAGTACTTTTTCTTAATACATTAGCTTTTACGGTGTGCTTCGCGGCATGGATGCTCAATGGGGTGCTCGTTACTTTTTTATCGACGAATCAAGTGTTTAATTGGGGGCCGGTTGAGATCGGGTGGCTTCTGGGCATTCCGGTTCTGACGGGTTCCATTTTTCGTTTGCCGGCGGGGATGCTCACGGACAAGTTCGGCGGGAAGCCCATCTTCGGAACGCTACTTTTGCTTTGCGCGATCCCGATGTATTTTTTGTCGACGGTGAATAGTTTTACGGGTTTTGCGATTTGCAGTTTCGGTTTTGGATTAGTGGGTGTGAGTTTTTCGATCGGGATCGCTTTCTCGTCGGTGTGGTATCCCCAGAAATTCCAAGGCACGGCGCTCGGTATTTTTGGGGCCGGAAATGCCGGGGCCGCTCTGACAACATTATTGGCGCCGAAGCTGTTAAATATTTTTACGCAGAATGGAACTGATCTTGAAGGCTGGAGAACGCTGCCTAAATGTTACGCGGCAATGCTTTTTTTGATGGGCATTGTCTTTTTTATGTTCTCGGTCAATAAGAAACCATTGTCCAGCGCCAAACATTGGGTGGACATGCTTAAGCCTTTGAAGAATGTTCGTGTCTGGAGGTTTGGCCTTTATTATTTTCTAGTGTTTGGATGTTTTGTGGCTTTTTCTCAGTGGCTGGTGCCTTATTTTGTCAGCGCCTATTACATGCCGCTGGTCACCGCTGGTCTTTTAGCTTCCTGTTTTAGTTTTCCATCGGGCGTGATCCGCGCCGTCGGGGGTTGGATGTCTGATCGATGGGGCGCCAGAAAGGTGATGTATTGGGTTCTGGGGACGTCGACCGTTGTTTGTTTTATGCTGATCATTCCTAAGATGGATATTTATTCTCCCGGGCAGGGGATCATGGCCACGATGCCGGGGGTTGTGAGTGAAGTCAATTCAAAAGCGATCGTGATCGGGAGTAAATCATATGCGCTGATCGAAAAAAAGATCCATACGGAGAGTTTTGACGAAAAACTTCTTGTTTTTCCAACCAAAGAGGTCTGGCAGGAACCGGTGGTGATCGTTGGCCAGAAGATCCAAAGAAAAGAACTTTTAGCCAAAGGTATCACGCGCATTTATTTTCAGGCCAATGTGTGGATCTTCGCATTCCTGGTTTTTGTTTTGGGGGCTGTTTGGGGGATCGGCAAAGCGGCTGTTTACAAGCATATCCCTGATTATTTTCCGGAAGAAGTCGGTGTTGTCGGCGGGATGGTGGGCGTTTTGGGCGGTCTAGGAGGTTTTTTCTGTCCTATCATCTTCGGGTATTTGCTTAAGAACACGGGATTATGGACGAGCTGCTGGATGTTGATGTTTTTTCTATCATTAATTTGTCTTTGGTGGATGCATGCGGTGGTTGTTCAGATGATGAGAGCAAAACACCCAGAGTCCAGGCATTTAATCGAGCATTAATGTGCGTACGTATTAATTTAGGGGAGAGCCATGAATAAAATTAATATTCAAAATTGGGATGTTGAAAATTCGAAATTTTGGGAATCGGAAGGCAAAAAAATTGCGGTCCGAAACCTTTGGGTCTCGATTCCGGCGCTGCTTCAATCATTTTCGATCTGGATCATGTGGGGCATGATCATTGTTCAGATGAAAAAGTTGGGGTTCACATTAGGCATGCCGCATCAGACTCCGGAAGATTTAAAAATATTTAATGAGCTCTTATGGACCTTGCCGGCGATTGCGGGACTCTCCGGCGCAACTCTGAGAATACCCAATTCATTTTTAATCGCTATCGGCGGCGGAAGAAACGTAGTTTTTTTCTCAACGCTGCTTCTTTTAATCGCTTCAATCGGCGCGGGATTTGCGCTCCAGGATATTCATACGCCCTATTATGTGTTTGCCATGCTGGCCGTTTTCTCAGGTTTTGGCGGCGGAAATTTCGCGTCGTCCATGTCTAATATCTCTTTCTTTTTTCCAAAACGCATGCAAGGCACAGCGCTGGGGTTCAATGCGGGATTAGGAAACTTAGGTGTCAGTGTGATGCAGTTTTTAATTCCGGTGGTGATCACAGCAGGTTTTTTTGGAAGCCCTGCCGGGGCGGGGTTGCCGCTGATAGAAGCCGATGGCGCAAAGGCGGTCGGTACACTGGTTTTTATTCAGAATGCAGGCTGCCTGTGGACGCCATTTTTAATTTTGTCTGCGATCGCTGCATTTTTTGGTATGAATAATTTAAAAACCGCTACTCCGGAACTTGGAAATTATGCAAATGAGTTTTTTAAAATTGCCCTTCTTGTTACGTTTGGTTTGATCGCGGCTGGAGTCGGCGCCTATCTTTTAACGGCATTGAAATGGAATATGTGGATTGTTTTACCTGTCACTATTATGTTGACTTTATTTTTGATGAAAGTGCTGTCGCCGAAAGAGATCAAAGGCAATTTAGACCGGCAGTTTGCGATATTTAAAAATAAGCATAACTGGATCATGACTATTCTTTACGTGATGACATTCGGTTCTTTTATCGGATACTCGGCTTCGTTCCCAAAGCTTATCCAGGATGTGTTTGGGTATTTACCTGACGGGGCTGTTAATCCAAACGCACCTAATCCTATGGCCTGGGCATTTTTGGGGCCGATGGTGGGTGCCCTGATTCGTCCAATCGGCGGATGGTTGTCAGATAGAATTAATAGTGGATCAAAGGTGACCGCATGGAGTACGGTCGTTCAAGTGATTGCGGCGTTGGGTGTCGCTTTCTTTATTGTTAAAGCCAAGTCGATGGATACGCCTGAGACGTATTGGTGGCCGTTCTTTATTTTGTTCATGATCTTATTCCTTGCAACCGGCGTCGGGAACGGTTCGACGTTTCGAAGCATTCCGTATATTTTTCCAAAGGATCAGGCGGGACCGGTCCTGGGATGGACATCGGCTATCGCAGCTTATGGGGCGTTCATCATTCCCATCGTGTTCGGTCAGCAGATCAAGGCGGGGCATGCGGAATACGCGCTTTACGGATTTACAATTTATTATGTGATCTGTCTGTTTTTGAACTGGTATTACTACGATCGAAAAAATTCAGGGATCCAGTGTTAAGTCTTTAACGCTATCGATCTCAACTGTATTGATCGATGATTTGGGTTTGAGAATAATATGCGGCCATGTATTGTTTCGATCAACATTTCCAAAGGAGGGATCCCGAAACTCCCTGTTTCTTCTATTCGATTAACGGCCGCTGGTTTGGAAGGGGATGGGCATAATCATGAGAAACACCGTACGCCTGTGCAGGCGGTTTGTTTGCAGGATAAAGAAAATTTAGAAGAGTTCAACCGCGAAGGTTTTCCGCTCGTCTACGGTTCAACCGGCGAGAATTTGGTTGTGCAGGATTTGAATGTCGTGAAGCTTCCTGTTGGGACAGTCCTTAAGTTCTCCGGTGGTGTTGTCCTGGAGTTGACGAAAGTAAGAAAACCCTGTTATGTTCTTGACGCAATTGACCCTTCCCTGAAAGAGGCGGTTGCCGGCCGCTGCGGGATGTATGCCAAAGTTCTTCAAGAAGGTGTCTTTCGTGTTGGTGAAACCATTGAAGCCGTTGTCCCCGTTCTTTTCAATCCTTCAATTTCTAATATTATGTAGAGTACTGCGTAGTAGTGGTCATTCTGTAATCAGCTTTTTGAGATAAACTATTTATTGAAAGATAGTATAACGCTATCTGGACAAAGAGATCATATGAATTTATCAAAAACGTTGTTCGTTCTGGTATTCACGGTGGCGTTAGGCGCGTCGTCCATCGTTTCGGCTCAAGACCAAGTTCCTGCGGTCAAAAAAACGATCAAATTGAATCTTCCGAAATTACGTGAACAGGCGGTTTTGACGTTCGCCCCGCAGGTTCCGCCGCCGATCACAAGGAAGCAATCAGCGGTTGTCGTGGTTAATATGCACTCGGTACGCAAGGTATTGGATGTGGCCCAAGGCAAGCAGTATGAATTCTGGACGTTTGATGAACATGTGCCCGGCCCGTTTATCCGCGTGCGTGAGGGGGATACGCTCGAAGTTCATCACACCAGCGGCGATACTACGGGTATGCCGCACAATATTGATTTTCATGCGGTCACCGGCCCCGGCGGCGGAGCGCCGGTCACCACGGTTGTTAAAGGTGAAGAACGCGTCTCCTGGTTTAAGATGCTTAAAGCAGGGCTTTATGTTTATCATTGCGCAGCGCCGCCGGTCATGGATCATATCGCTAATGGGATGTATGGCCTTATTTTGGTTGAACCCAAGAACGGTTTATCAAAAGTAGACCGCGAATTTTACGTCATGCAAAGTGAAGTTTACGCGGAAGATCCTAACAATCCCAATCCGCAGGTTGCCAATGTGGATCACAGCAAAATGGGAAAAGAACCTGAGGGCGAGAATGTTTGGGGTGAAGAAATGGCCAAAGAAGGCGAGCCCGCAACGACATTGCTCAAATTTTCGCACCAAAAAGGTTTGGACGAACATCCGATGTTTGTTGTTTTTAACGGCGCATCCGGTTCATTGATGAAAGACGGGGCGCTTAAGGCGAACGTGGGAGAAAAAGTCAGGATCTTTTTCGGCAACGGCGGGCCCAATTTGATCTCTTCGTTTCACGTGATCGGGGAGATCTTTGACAATGTGCATCGAGAGGGGGATCTGGTGAGCGCTCCCGCGCATAGCGTTCAGACCACGCTTGTTCCCGCCGGCGGTTCGACGGTGGTTGATTTTCAACTGGAAGTCCCCGGAACGTTCACGCTGGTTGATCACGCGATCTTCCGTATTGAAAAAGGCGCAGTTGGCTATCTGCAGGTGGAGGGCGATCCGAATTATGATGTTTATGCTTCCGATCAGGATCCTGTGTTGTGCCCGGGATGTTTGGTTCATCCTTGACGGTGATGGGTTTGATAAGTAAATAATTATGGATCGATCAAAACAAAATTGTCCGGTTATCCTGCAGACCGGATTCCGGATATTTTTTCTTGGGGCGGCCGTTTATACGGTTTTATCCATGATGTTCTGGTTGATATTTTACGTTGCCCAAGCGAACATCTTTGTGGCGATGCCGCTGACCGTTTGGCACGGGCATGAGATGATCTTTGGATTTACCATGGCCGTTGTCGCCGGGTTTTTGTTGACGGCTGTTATGAACTGGACGGGATTGCCGACATTGAGCGGTTGGCCGCTTTTGGCCTTGTTCTTGTTTTGGGCGATGGCCCGTGTTTTTGCTTTTATGCCGGCATCATTTCCTCTGTGGCCCATGGCGTTCTGTGATGCCGTATTTCTTATTTATCTGTGCATTGCTGTTTTGCGGCCCATCATTGCTGTCAAGCAGTGGAAGCAATCAGCGGTATTCTCAAAACTGATCCTGGTCTTTTTATGCGGCATTGTTTTTTACACAGCGTTGTTTCATGCTGATCTTGTGATCGAGCGCAAGGCCTTGCGGTTTGCGGTGTACATGATCGTTAGTTTGATCTTGACGATCAGCCGGAGGGTTCTTCCATTTTTCATTGAACGCGGCGTCGGATATCCGGTGACTCTTCACAACAACAGGCTCTTTGATTTGTCGAGTGTGGTTTTTTTGATAGCATTTTCGATCATTGATGTATTTTTTAACTTTCCAATTGTTGTGGCCATTTTATGCGCAATGCTCGTTGTGATCCATACCTTGCGGCTGGCAGGATGGTTTACTCCCGGGATTTTGAGAAAACCTTTACTGTGGATCCTCTTTACGGGATATGCGTTTTTGATCGTTGGATTTCTTCTTAAGATCTTTGCGGTACTTAATCATCGGCCGGATGATTTGGCTCTGCACGCATTTACCGCCGGCGGCATCGGTATTTTTACGCTGGGCATGATGGCGAGGGTATCTTGGGGACATACCGGACGCAATATTGCCGAGGCCCCGTCTGGGCTTCCGTTTATTTTTATCCCGATCGCCGCGGGTGCAGTTGTCCGTGTCTTTTTTCCGCTTTTTAATGAACCAGGATATGTTCTGTGGATCGGTATAAGTCAGATCCTTTGGATGATCGCGTTCATAATGTATTTGATCTTTTATTCAAAGGTTTTAATATCGCCGCGCCCCGACGGCAAACCGGGATAGGGACTTATTGGGCTTCCACCAAAGATTCGCTTTATGCGGCTTCGCGTGCTGTTACGCGTACCGCCAGCGCTGCCAACGGAGCCAATCTGAGCTCGCATGTTGGAGATGAGATCGATCTTTTTGCCACCTACAAAGTTAATGATTATTTGAGCGTCATGGGAGGGTATTCTCATTTCTTCGCTGGTCCATATCTTGCCCAAACCGGCGCCAACGACGATGGCGACTTCGGGTATTTCCAAACCACATTCAATTTTTAAACCCACAATCTTTTATACGTGATATCACGTATTCATTTACGTATATTCACTGATGTACGTCGGCCATGAATCTTCTTATATTAATAGACATTGTATACAACATAGAGTGTATATGCCTATTACCTATCAATACATTTATGGTCCAGTGCATTCATGGCGTTTGGGGATCTCTTTAGGGATCGATCCCATTTCCCACCCAGAAAAAGTCTGTAATTATGATTGTGTTTATTGCCAATTGGGCCCGACAACCCGTTGGGTCAATGAACGCGAAGAATTCATCTCTACAGCCTCTCTCATCGATGAGATCCGTTGCCTTCCTGACACACCCATCGATTATTTTACTTTTTCCGGCCGGGGAGAGCCGACTCTGGCCAGTAATTTAGGTGCAATGATCTGCGAGTTAAAACGTATACGTCCAGAGAAAGTTGCTGTGATCACGAATTCTTCATTGCTGTACCGTCCCGATGTTCAGGATGATCTGGCTTCGGCGGATTTTGTTCTGGCAAAACTGGATGCCGGCTCGAGCGAATCTTTTGAGAAGGTCGACAACAGCCGCGGGCTCGTTGATTTTCCTAGGATGGTCGAAGGGCTTAGATCTTTCCGTCGGATCTTCAAAGGAAAACTGGCGCTTCAGATGATGTTTATTGCAGAAAACAAGGACTGCGCTCCTGTCATGGCTGATGTGGCGCGCACGATCGGAGCTGATGAGATCGAGATCAACACACCCACGCGGCCCTGTGGTTCCAGACCGTTAGATGAACGCGCCGTTGAGGCGATCAAAAAACATTTTGAGGATCTTCCCGTTGTTACGGTCTATGAAGGGGAGAAGAAGACCATAGAACCTTTGGATCGGCGCCAAGCCGTACGCCGTCATGGCCGGTATTTTTCGTCTTCATAATTTTCATACCACACAAAAGGAGATCGCATGGGACTAAATCTTGCCGGTAATGCCCTCAAAGTTCTTGAGAAACGTTATTTAAAAAAAGACACAGAAGGAAAAGTTATTGAAACGCCCGAGGGCATGTTCCGCCGGGTCGCGCATGCGGTCGCCGCCGTCGATGATATCTACGGCATGAATGCTTCCCAGATCGCCAAGATCGAAAATGAATTTTATGACATGATGACCAACCTTGAATTCATGCCGAATTCGCCGACCCTGATGAATGCCGGCCGCCCGATGGGACAATTGAGTGCTTGTTTCGTTCTTCCCATTGAAGACTCTATGGAATCCATTTTTGACGCGTTAAAGACAACGGCCATCATCCATAAGACCGGCGGAGGGACTGGTTTTTCTTTTTCCCGTTTACGGGAGAAGAACAGCATTGTGCAGGCCACCGGCGGTGTCGCATCCGGGCCGGTTTCTTTTATGAAGGTGTTTGATGCCGCAACTCAGGCGGTCAAGCAGGGCGGCGCCCGTCGAGGAGCCAACATGGGAATCCTGCGCATTGACCATCCGGATATCCTGGAGTTCATCAATTGCAAGGAAGAGGACAAGCAGATCAGTAATTTCAATATCTCAGTGGCTGTGACCGACACATTTTGGGAAGCTCTTCAAAAAGGGGAAGATTATGAATTGATCTCTCCGTGTACCGGAAAAGTCATTCAGAAGTTAAACAGCAAATACGTTTTTGATCTCATTGTCAAGGCAGCCCATCGCAACGGCGAGCCGGGTTTGATCTTCATTGACCGCATGAATCAGTATAATCCGACGCCGGCGGTGGGTCTTTATGAGGCGACCAATCCCTGCGGGGAGCAGGTTCTTCTGCCTTATGAAAGTTGCAACCTTGGGTCCATCAATCTTTTGAAGATGATCAAGAAGAACGAGGATCAGTATGCCATCGACTGGGACAAATTGCAGCAGACGGTGCGCAAGGCTGTGCATTTTCTTGATAATGTGATCGACGCCAATAAGCATCCAGTCAAAGAGATCGAACATAAAACAAAATTGACCAGAAAGATCGGCTTGGGTGTGATGGGTTGGTCATCACTGCTGGCCCGTTTGGGGGTTTCCTATGATTCCGAAGAGGGTGTTGAGCTCGCGGGGCGTGCGATGTCTTTTATCCTGACCGAGGCCAAGATAAAATCATTGGAATTGGGACGTGCCAAAGGAGTTTTTCCCGCATTTGAACAAAGTATATTTGCCAACGGCGGGGAGAAGATGCGTTTTCGTAACGCAACCTTGACCACCATCGCCCCGACGGGGACGATCAGCATCATCGCCGGGCCGTGCTCGTCGGGCATTGAACCAATTTTTGCCATCTCCTATTACCGCAACGTCATGGATAAGACAAAGCTCGTTGAGGTTGAGCCTGTTTTTGAAGAGGTTGCCAAAGAGCGCGGTTTTTACAGCCAGGAGCTTATGGAAAAGATCGCCAAAGACGGATCGATCCAGCATATCGATGAAATTCCTCTTGATGTGAAAAAAGCGTTTGTGACATCCCATGACATTTCTCCCCAGTGGCATATCCGTATGCAGGCGGTCTTTCAGAAATTCACGGATAACGCGGTTTCCAAGACCATCAATTTTTCGAATTCAGCCACTGAAGATGATGTCCGTCAATCGTATATGATGGCCTATGAATCAGGATGTAAAGGCATCACTGTTTACCGTGATGGGAGCCGTCAAGACCAGGTCCTTAACGTTTCCAAAAAAGAAGAACAGCCGAAATCACAAGAAGTGTCGTTGCCGATCGTGAGCGATTTTGGGATCGAACCGCGCCCGCGCCCGAATGTCACCACAGGGACAACGTCCAAGGTCATGACCGGTTGCGGGGCTTTGTATGTGACTATTAATGATGACCATCAGGGCAAACCTTTTGAAGTTTTCAGCCAGATGGGAAAAGCCGGCGGTTGTGCGGCAAGCCAGTTGGAGGCGATCGGCCGTTTGATCTCGCTGGCGCTTCGTTCCGGTATCGACCCGCAGGCGATTACGGAACAGCTGCGCGGGATCCGCTGCCCGGCCCCGTCGTGGGAAAAGGGGACGAGGATCCTTTCTTGCGCGGATGCCATGTCGCGCGTTCTGGAGCGCCGCGTTACCCAGGAATCGCAGGTCGTCCGTATGGCGGTTGCTGCGACATCTTCCAAAGAGGTATCCGATCAGTCGGTCGTAAAATCATCGGCATCGAACAAGGTCAACATGGTTGGCGTATGCCCTGACTGCGGCAGCCCGTTGATGCACGAAGAAGGGTGCCTGAAGTGTTATGGTTGTGGTTTTTCAAAGTGTTAAAATGACCGTTCTTTCCGGTTGTTTGAATATTGTTGATCTGGAGCAATAGATTTTTTATTTCTGCTCTTTGAGAACAGGTGTTATAATTGCACATTGTTTGAGTTACAAAATTTTTTTATGACACCACCTAAATTTAAATCGGCTGAGGAGCGCCAGCAGCTCGCTCTCGAAAAAACGCTCAAGGAACTTGCGGACATTAAGTACGCGCTTGATTGCGCCTCCATTGTGGCCATCACCGACCAGAAGGGGAAGATCATTTACGTTAATGATAAGTTCTGCGAGATCTCAAAGTATTCACGCTCAGAACTTTTGGGGCGTGACCATAGCATTATTAATTCAGGTTATCATCCCAAAGAATTCATGCGTGATCTGTGGCAGACCATAACTCAGGGAAAAGTATGGAAGGGTGAAATTCGCAATCGGGCCAAGGACGGTACGTATTACTGGGTGGACTCAACGATCACTCCTTTTTTGAACGAGCGCGGCAAGCCTTATCAGTATGTGGCCATTCGTACTGAGATCACGGACCGCAAGAAGATGGAAGAACAGATCAAGGCGCTCCCGCAGCGGATCATCCAGGCGCAGGAGTCGGAGCGCGAACGTATTTCCCGCGAGATCCATGATGATCTTGGCCAATCTTTGGCGGCTTTAAAAATGTTGATCCAATCATCGTGGTCGCAATCTTCAAAACCTGTGCGTAGCCGCATGGAGCCGGATGAGAAGATCGTCAAATATTTGGACGGTATCATTGAGAAATCACGCGGCCTCGCGGCGCGGTTACGCCCGTCGGTATTAGAAGCCATAGGCCTTGAGCCTGCTTTAAATATGCTGGTGGATGAATTTAAAGTGAAGAAAGGTTTGCGTGTTCAATTTCGTCATTGCCGATTGGAAGAGCTCGTTTTTAAAGCGGATGCGATCAATTTATACAGGATTGTTCAAGAAGCGCTGGTCAACGCAGTTAAGCACGCTCAAGCCAGCCGGATTCAAATGACCATGGATATAATAAAAAATGATCGTTTAAAGGTTGCCATTCAAGATAACGGTAAGGGTTTTCGTTGGGATCCTAAGCCTTCCGTTGGCCGGCATTTGGGTTTAGGGCTTTCGACGATGCAGGAACGAACCAAAATATTAGGCGGAGTTTTTCAAATTCAATCAGCGCCCAATCAAGGCACCAGGATCGTTTTGGAAATACCGATCCTGACTAAAAGGAATGCCGGATGACTGCTGCCAGGATTATTTTAGTTGATGATCATGAGATGCTGCGCGCAGGCCTTAAAAGCCTGATCGAGAAAGAGGCTGATTTTCAGGTCGTCGGCCAGGCTGGCGACGGTGAAGGGCTGCTCGCTAAACTCAAAAACACGAAGTGCGATTGCGTGGTCATGGATCTTTCGATGCCGAATATGGATGGCATTACAGCCCTTAAAGTGCTGCAACAAAAATACCCTAAGGTCAAAGTCCTTGTCTTAACCATGCAAAGAGATGAGGAACACCTCAAACATGCCATGTCCAACGGCGCCAAAGGCTATATTTTGAAGGACGATGCCTACGAACAGCTGGTCCTGGCCTTAAAAACTGTTTTGCGCGATAAAGTTTTTGTCTCCCCCAAGTTGTCGAATTTGTTGGCGGAACGGTATCTGCGCTCTTTTGATGATCAGACCGATGATCCTTCACTGGAAATTCTCACCCGTCGGGAGAAAGAGATCCTTAAATTGGTCGCAAGCGGAATGGCCAATAAAAATGTCGCGGTCGAGCTTAAGATCAGTGTCCGCACCGTTGAAACTCACCGCAGTCATTTGATCCACAAATTGGGGATCAAGAATACTGCAGGCCTTGTTAAGTACGCTTTAGCCAAAGGGCTTGTCTGATCCCGCCTCATTCTTTCCGTATTATTACGCAGATTCCTGCGTATTTTATCGCGTAGATAATCCGTGGCACATATCCTATATTAATAGTGGGCTCAATTTGTGCGCATAAAGTTCCTGTTACATTTGCGCCATAGTTATGGATATTTTGGGAAGTGCATTAATGAAAATGGTACATATTTTAATCATAGAGGATCATCAGGAGTTTCGAACAACGGCTCGTCGTTTTTTGGAAAAGCAGAGTGCGGGTGTCGAAGTGGTGGAGGCCGCTGATGCCCAATCAGGCATTCGCCTTGCTTTGGATATGAAACCGGAGATCGTTCTTATGGATGTTGAACTTCCGGATATGAGCGGGATTGAAGCAGCGGCCAAGATCAAAGCAGTTTTGGCGAATACGACGATCATTGTGTTGACAAATTTCGAAGTGGATCGGTTCAAACGTTTGTACGATAACAAAAATATTGCTGATTTTATCGGCAAAGATGAAATTTACGCGAAGCTTTTACCCGCTATACGTAAAACGATTTTACCTTCCGTCGGTGAGCGGTAAAAGTGTTTTGAAGGCAGGCTAGCTTATTATCATCTCTGTGGGGGAGAATGGTATGGATAAAAAGCCGCTGACCTCTCACAACGCGTTCGATTTTCAACCGCGCTTCCTTTCCAGTATTGTCGATCAGGTGGCCGACAACATCATGATCACCGATGTCAATGGCTTGATCGAATACGTTAATCCCGCTTTTGAGAACCATACCGGATATATCAGAGATGAGATCCTGGGCCTGACGCCGCGCATACTTAGATCCGGCTTGCAGGATGATACCTATTATCAAAAATTGTGGCAGACTATTTTGGCAGGACAAAATTTTCGCGCCGTCGTTACCAACCGCAAAAAGACGGGGGAGATCTATTATGCCGATCAAACGATCACGCCCATCAAAAACGATCAGGGTCTGCTCACTCATTTTGTGTCTTTTTGGAAAGACATTACGCCCCTTGTGGATGCTCAAAGCAGGCTTGCGGTATTAAACAAGGAGCTTGGTTTCGAAAAGGGAAGGTTGGAGGCCATCCTTGCTTTTGATGGAAGAATTTCTTCCCAGCACCGTCTTGAGACTCTTTTTGATCTATTGGTGCAGGAGGCATCGAATATCCTGGGCGCCGAGAAATGTTCCCTGATGCTTCTGGACGATACAACCATGGAACTATGTATTAAAAGCGCCAAAGGATTGAGTGATGATGTTATTGGCACTGCCCGCGTAAAGGAGAGTGAAGGCATTGCCGGACAGATCGTACGTTTGGGAACAGAAGTGCTGGTGGAAGACATTGAGCAGGACTCCCGTTTCAGGCGTCAGAATAATAAAGAATATAAAAGCAGGTCGTTTATTTCAGTTCCTATTTATGGACAGAACCGCATCTTGGGGGTGGTCAATGTTGCGGACAAAAGGCAGGGAATAGATGCTGTGTTCACGCATATGGATCTTAAGGTTCTCAAGGTCCTTGTGCGCCAAACCGCCATTGCCATTGAGAATGCTTATCTTTATCGAAAGCTTAAATTTCTGACCACGGTTGATCCGTTGACAAATATTTATAATTACCGTCATTTTGTGAACGTCCTTGATCAGGAGATCAAGCGCAGCTGCCGTTACCGGACACCTTTGGGATTGATCTTCATGGACATTGACGATTTTAAATCTTATAACGATACGTTCGGTCATCTCGAAGGCGATGCCTTGCTTAAAAAAATCGCACAGGTCATTCAGTCTTGTATGCGAGCCACAGATGTTGTTTGCCGTTACGCTGGTGATGAATTTTCCATCGTGCTTCCCCAAACTGGCATTGAGGAATCTGAACATGTTGCGCAACGTATTCTTGAAGGAGTTCGCTGTGCATCTTTTGCCAGTCCCGTGAGTGTCAGTATGGGCGTAGTCAAACATTTTTATCCCACCAACCGGTACGAATTCATCAGAAAGGCGGATGCGGCTTTATATAGTGCCAAGAATGCCGGTAAGAATCAGGTCTGTGTTTACGTAACTCATTAATATCTAAAGCGTTTGGCAATCAGTATTTTCCGCTTTTCGATTTCCTCTCAAGACCCCCTTCAGACGTAATAACTCTTCATTTTTCCTTAATGTGTTCTTAATAATGACTCGTTATTATGACGATGAAAATTTTAAAACCAGGAACGGAAGGAAATGGCAATGAAGAGATTAACACTTTTATTAACAGCCGTGATATTTTTGGCAACGACGTCATTGAGTCAGGCGGCAACGACCGAAGTGGATTCTCTCATCGAAAAATTGGTAGAGAAGGGGATCTTAAGCAAGGAAGAAGCCCGAGAGATCAAAACAGAAATTGTCGGTGATGCGAAGGCGATCCAGGAAGACCGCATCAAGCAGACGATGCCGGACTGGGTCAAGAACACCAAGCTTAAAGGCGATATGCGCGTGCGCTATCAGTATGAACGCAGAAAAGACGATTCCGAAGCCAGAAGCCGCGGGCGCATCCGTTATCGTTTGGGGCTTGAAAATAAAGTGAATGATCAGTGGAAGGTCGGCGCCGGGCTGGCTTCTTCAGAAGTCGGATCGACCGTGGATGACGCGCGTTCAACCAATACGACTTTTACCGATGTTTTTCGCCACAGCGATATCCGTTTGGATATGGCTTTTGCGGAATATCAACCCGTGACGTGGGGGAAAGCCGTTGCCGGTAAATTTTCGAAATCCGATTATCTCTGGGTTCCGACGGACCTGTTGTGGGATTCGGATATCAATCCTGCCGGTGGTTCCGCGCATTTGGAACACAAATTTTCAGAAGGCCTTACCACGTATCTCAACAACGGTGTTTGGGTTCTCGATGAGAACGGCAAGGCAGACCGTCCGGATCCGTTTCTTGCTTACAGCCAGGGCGGGGCCAAGGCCAAGGCCGGGATCTTTGACGTGAATGCCGCTGCTACGTATTATGGGTTCCACGGCGTCAAAGGGATCGCTTTGGACGGTACCGCATCCACCAACACATTGTCGGGTAGCGTTTTACAGAATGATTATGATTCCGTGGGGGCTTCTGCCGAGGTCGGTATTAAAAATCCGCTGGGCGTGGAATTTATTGAGAGTTTGGCGTTCTTTGGAGATTTCATCAATAACGTTGATCCTGACGATGATGCTAACGGTTGGGCTATGGGCGTCAAATTCGGCGATGCCAAGGTCAACGGTAAAAATCAGTGGCAGGTTAAATATCAATATTCTTATTTAGGAAAAGATGCCTGGCCGGATGCGTTTCCGGATTCCGACCGTTTAGGCGGCGCCACTGATATCAAGGGCCATGAATGGACCCTGGAATATGGTTTGAGCAAAAACGTGGTCCTGGCGCTTGATTATTACCAGGATGACCGTGTCAAGGCCGCGCATAACCGTCAGAAGTTGATTCAAGCAGATATAAATTTAAAGTTTTAATTTCTTGAAAAATATGTAATATCAAACTTATTAAGGAGCTAGAATATGAACAAATTTAAAGCAGCAATCCTTACATTTGTCATGGCCGGGATCGCTTTTCCTGCCCTAGTGGCAGCGGACATCATCAAAGTGGACGGTTCAAGCACGGTGTTCCCTATTACGGAAGCTGTTTCCGAAGAATTCGGCAAGGGCGGCGGCGGCAAAGTGATGGTGGGCATCTCCGGCACCGGCGGCGGTTTCAAACGTTTTTGCCGCGGGGAAACCGATATTTCCGATGCTTCCCGTCCGATCAAAGCTTCCGAGAAAACAGCGTGCAAGGAAACCGGTATCGATTTTATCGAATTGCCGGTGGCCTATGATGGTTTGGCGGTCGTGGTCAATCCGAAAAATACCTGGGTTAATCATTTAACGGTTGCTGAATTGAAAAAAATCTGGGCTCCCGAAGCCCAGGGCGTTGTCACCAAATGGAGCCAGGTGAGGGAAGGTTTTCCGGATGAGCCGTTGGTCCTTTACGGGGCGGGAACTGATTCCGGGACCTTTGATTATTTTACCGAAGCTGTCAATGGCAAGGCCGGTTCCAGCCGCGGGGATTACACCGCGAGTGAAGATGATAACGTGCTGGTGGAAGGCGTTGGGAGCGAGAAGGGCGGATTAGGATACTTCGGTTTGGCGTATTACTCACAAAATAAAGACCGCCTCAAGATCGTTCCCATTGATGATGAAAAAAGCAGCAACGGCGAAGGCCCTGTTGTGCCGTCGATGGAAACGGTTATGAATAACACCTACCAGCCATTGGCCCGTCCTATTTTTATTTATGTGAGTTTGGCAGCCGCGCAAAAGGACAATATCAAGAAATACATCGAGTTTTATCTGGATAACGCTCCCGAGCTGGTTGAGGAAGTCGGTTATATCCCGTTGCAGCAGGAATCTTACGAGGCTGCCAAGCAGCGCTTTCAAAACCGCCTCAAAGGTTCAGTCTTCAGCGGCGGCGCCAAGGTCGGCGTCAGCATGGCTGATATGTTAAAAATGGAAAAATAAGGCTCTTTGAAATTTTGAGTGGGTCATAGGCATGGAGGACTGGACTATGTCCGGGCGAGTTCCCTGTGCCTGCCTGGCACAGGACAGGCCGCAGCCAGATGTTTTCCTCCAAGATGACTGCCGGGGATTACACTGCTGGCTCAAACAACCTTGGCTTCGCCAAGGGAACTCGCCCGCCGTGTAATCTCCGGCAGTCCTTCCAGGAGAAAACATCTGCGCGAGGACTGTCTGAGCCCGGACATAGTCCCTTGCAGTCCCGCAGCAATAATTATCCATTCAAATTTTTAAAGAGGCAAAAATAATGTTTGAGAGTAAGAATTCAGTGGTTAGGTTTCAAGAGACGGTGATCGAGAGGCTGCTTTTTTTATGCAGCCTCTTGTCCGTCTTTACAACGGGCGCCATCATTTATATCCTCTTGTCGGAAACCATCCAGTTCTTCAAGGTGGTCTCTTTTGTCGAGTTTTTGACCGACACGCAGTGGACCCCGCTTTTTACCAACAAACATTTTGGGATCCTGCCGCTGTTATCGGGTACGATCTTAACAACGGCCATTGCCGTGGCCGTGGCCGTGCCGGTGGGTTTGGTGAGCGCGGTGTATTTAAGTGAATACGCCTCGGTCAGGGTCCGCAACGTGATCAAGCCTTTGATGGAGATCCTCGCCGCTATCCCCACGGTTGTGTACGGATATTTCGCGCTTCTTTTTGTGACCCCGATCTTGCGTAAAATATTCCCGGGCATTTCGGGGTTCAATTCGCTTTCCGCTGGATTGGTCATGGGCATTATGATCATTCCGCTGGTGTCCTCTTTGAGCGAAGATGCCATGCACGCTGTTCCTTCACGATTGAGAGAAGGGGCCTACGCCTTGGGTTCCCATAAACTTCAGGTCGCTTTCAGGATCGTTCTTCCGGCGGCCCTTTCCGGTGTGATCGCATCCATTATTCTCGCGGTCTCGCGCGCCATCGGAGAGACGATGATCGTGGCGATCGCGGCCGGCCAGCAGCCGCGCCTGACCTTCAATCCGTTAGTCCCGGTGGAAACGATCACCGCTTATATCGTGCAGGTAAGCCTTGGCGATACTCCGCACGGCACGCTTGAGTACCGCACCATTTTTGCCTGCGGCACGGCGCTCTTTGCGTTGACGTTTGTCCTCAATATTCTGAGCTTCAAGCTCAAGGAACGTTTCAGGGAAGTTTATGATTAATACCTTAACGTCCAGGAAAAAAAGCTGGGACAAGACCGCCAACATGCTTTTCTCTGCCGTTGGATTGGCAGCCACATTTTTTGGGCTTATTGTCTTGTTCGTTCTGGTCGCTGATGTCGTCCATGACGGATGGGGGAGGCTAAGCTGGCAATTTATGACGAATTTTCCGTCGAGAAAAGCGGCCGAGGCCGGGATCCTTTCGGCATGGGCGGGGACCATCTGGATTATGCTGACGACCGCGGCGATCGCGATCCCAGTCGGGATCGGGGCCGGGATCTATCTTGAGGAATACGCCCGCAAGAATAAATTCACTGATTTTATTGAGATCAATATCGCGAATCTGGCCGGTGTTCCGTCGGTCATCTACGGTATTTTGGGGTTGGGCCTGTTCGTGCGGGCGCTGCATATGGACCGCAGCGTCCTGGCCGGCGGCTGCACGCTGGCGCTCTTGATCCTTCCCATTGTCATTTTATCGACGAGGGAAGCGCTGCGCACCGTGCCGTCGTCCATCCGGGAGGCGGCCCTGGCCTTGGGCGCCACTCAATGGCAGGCCATTCGCCATCAGGTGCTGCCGATGGCGTCCGGCAACATTATGACGGGGATCATCCTTGCGATGTCGCGCGCGATCGGTGAGACCGCGCCTTTGGTCACGCTGGGGGCGCTCACCTATATTCCTTTTTTACCCCAGAACCCGGTTTCGGTTTCCAAAGAACTTCCGTATGTCCACCTGACCTTAAAAGGGCTTTTGGACCCGTTCACGGTTCTGCCCATTCAGATCTTTAACTGGGTTTCGCGCCCCCAAAAGGCGTTTTTGGAATGCGCGGCCGCGGGGATCATTGTTCTATTGTTCATCACGTTATGTATGAACGGATTTGCTATTTATTTGCGCCAGAAGAATCAGAACAAAAGGTAAAGGATTTTTTATCAATCCGATATAATAAACAAGGTTTTTTATCATGACGACACCCCGAGAACAACCGATGGTTTTTCCTATGAGCGCTACAGAAGATAACCAGCCCGCAAACAATTTTGACCTTGAGCCGAAGATCAAGGTCAGCCAATTCAATTTTTATTACGGTACGCACAAGGTCCTTAAGGATGTTTCGTTCGATATTAACCCGCATTTCGTGACGAGCATCATTGGGCCGTCGGGTTGCGGCAAATCTACGTTTTTGCGTTGTATGAACCGTATGAACGACCTTGTCCTGCATTCCAGACCTGAAGGCACGATCCTGATCGACCGGCAGGATATCTACGATAAAGCGGTGGACGTTGTTGAATTGCGCAAGAAAGTGGGGATGGTGTTCCAGAAGCCCAACCCTTTTCCAAAATCGATCTTCGATAACATTGTCTACGGCCTTAAGATCAACGGGGTCAAGGACAAGAACCTTATTGCCGAAAAAGTGGAACAAAGCCTGCGCGACGCGGCGTTGTGGAACGAGGTCAAAGACCGCCTGAAAGAGAACGCTTTGCGGCTTTCCGGCGGGCAGCAGCAGCGCTTGTGCGTGGCGCGCGCGCTGGCCATCGAACCGGAGATCATTTTGATGGACGAACCCGCTTCCGCGCTCGACCCCATTGCCACGGCCAAGATCGAGGAATTGATTTTTAAATTAAAAAATAAATACACGATCGTCATCGTTACCCACAATATGCAGCAGGCCGCGCGCGTGTCGGATATGACCGCCTTTCTGATGCTGGGCGAGCTCATTGAATACAACAAGACCAGCGATATGTTCACAAAGCCCACCAGGAAGATCACTGAAGATTACATTACGGGAAGGTTTGGATAAATTAAGCTGTAAGCTATACGTAAGCTGTAAGTCGTAAGCTATAAGCTTTAAGAAAAACAACATCTTTTTTATGCTTACAACTTATGGCAACCTTTAAAAATTGACTTCAAGGGATCTTAAAATTTTCCAAGCTCGTCGAGATTGGAATCTCGTTATCTGACTAAAAGTGAATTATTAGAGGTTCCCTTAAAACTTACAGCTTATAGCTTACAGCCTGGGAGTTTAATAAGCATGCAACGCCATTTCACCGACGATCTGCAGGAACTTAACGCCGCGCTTCTTAAAATGTCCAGTTTAACCGAAGAAGCGATTGACGCCTCTATCCAGGCGCTTAAGGACCTCAACGTTTATCTGGCCCAGGAAGTCATTGGCCGCGATTTCCGTATTGATGAAATGGAGATCGAGATCGAAGAAAAGGCCATTGATATCCTGGCGCTTCACCAGCCTTTGGCCCGCGATCTGCGGTTTGTCACGACCGCCATTCAGATTAACGCCAACCTAGAACGCATCGCGGACTTGGCCGTCAATATTTCCCAAAGGGTTTTGGAATTGGCCGCGGTTAAGCCGCTTTTAAAACCTTTGATCGATATTCCGCGCCTTTCCGAATTGGCCCGCAGCATGGTACGCAAATCCATGGATGCCTTTGTCAATCACGACGGCATGCTCGCCCGCGAGGTCATCCAAATGGAAACCGAGGCCGACCATATGCGCAACCTGATCCAGGATGAATTGATGAATGAATTTATTATTGTTGACGGGAAAACAGCTCCGCGCGCCGTCCCGCTGTTGCTCATTGCCCGCCATCTGGAACGCATTTGCGACCAGGCGACCAACATCGCCGAAAGCGTGATCTATTTGGAACAGGCGATCGTGGTCAAACACCATCCCGAGAAACTCCAACTTCCCTGATCCCCGAATTCCTATTTTCCTGTTTTGGCTTATGTATGGGCGTGATATACTGATTTTACTTTTTAAGGCTGTGATTAACAAACAGGTGAGGGATCTATGTCCAAGAAAATATTAGTCATTGATGATGATCAGGAGATTGTTGAATTGGCCCGTCACCGGCTTGAAGCCAATCATTATGAAGTTCTAACGGCCAAGGACGGCGTTGCTGGATTTGCCATTCTAAAAGACCACAAGCCCGACCTGATCGTGCTGGACGTGCTGATGCCCAATATGGACGGCTATACTTTCGTGCAGGAAATCAAAAGGCATGATGGTCTGCGTAATATCCCCATTTTGGTCGTGAGCGCCAAAGATGAGATGCAAGATCTGTTTGTTGCCGAAGGCGTCAGTTGTTTTCTTCTCAAGCCTTTTAAAACAGAGATTTTCTTGGAGAAGATCCAGCAATTGACGAGTTGATTTGGGTTTCGTTCATTTTTTAAAACAGAATAATTTTTATTACTGTCTAAATTAGTGTCATTCCCACCCCTTTTGTCATACCCGCGGAAGCGGGTATCTTATAAGGGGTAAACTCCAGTGGGAATCCAGATATGGATCCCCGCTTTCGCGGGGATGACAGGATTATTTTCATGACTCCCCACGAAGTTCGACGTATATTACCTGAAGATCTAAAACCCTTTAATACCGTTGCGGAATACATCGCCCGCGGGGGCGGGCAGGGCATTAAGAAAGCCTGTGCCATGTCTCCCGAAGAGGTGATCGCCACCATCAAAAAGGCCAATTTGCGCGGCCGCGGCGGCGCCGGTTTCCCGACGGGAGTTAAATGGGGAAGCATCCGCAATGAGCCCTGTGCTACCAAGTATGTCGCCTGCAATTTTTCCGAAGGCGAACCCGGGACCTATAAAGACCGCTACCTGAGCCTTAAAAATCCATATCAAATTTTAGAAGGCATTGCCATCGCCTGTTACGCGATCGGTGCCAAAGAAGCGTACATCGGCATCAAACGCAAATACAAACCACAGGTCAAACGTATTTTCGGCGCACGCAAAGAGATGGAAGCCTCCGGCATCATTCCCAAGGGTCTCATCAAGATCCATCAGGGCCCGGATGAATATTTGTTTGGTGAGGAAAAAGGACTTCTCGAATCTATCGACGGGCGGTATCCTATGCCCAGGAACATCCCGCCGTACATCCAGGGAATTAATTTTACGCCAACATCGGCTAACCCTACCTCGGTGAATAATGTGGAAAGTTTTTGTCAGGCCGCGAACATCATGGCCAAAGGCCCGGAATGGTTCCGTCAAGTCGGGTCGGAAGATACTCCGGGAACTGTTATTCTGACGGTATCCGGTGATGTGAAGTATCAGGGGATCTACGAAATGCCAGCAGGGCTTCCTTTAAGAACGCTTTTGTATGATGTTTGCGGAGGGCCGGTGGGGAAGTATCCTTTGAAGGCTGTATTCTCTGGGGTGGCCAGCGGCGTTGTTACCCCGGAACAGTTTGATACGCCCATGGATTTCGGTTCGATGCGTAAGGTCGGTGGCGGTTTGGGTTCGGCAGGGTTCATTATTTATGACGAAAGCGCCTGCATGGTGCAGGTGGCTTTGAAATTTTCGAATTTTCTGGCCAAAAGTTCCTGCGGCCAATGCATTCCCTGCAACAGCGGCACCGCGCAAATCACGGAACATTTGAAAAAGATTGAACTGGGGGATGGAACACCGGATGATATTGAGGCAATTTTTGAGATCTGTGGGCGTTGTACCAATCAGACGCGCTGTTTTTTACCGACGCAGGAATCGGTTTTGATCCCCAGTATTTTGAAAACTTTTCCTGATGAGTTCAAGCGTCACATCCAATCTAAAGAACGCAACGAGCGAAACCTGATTTTGCCCAAGATCGCCGATTTTGATGAAGCGACGCGGACCTTTATTTATGATGATCCTGCTAAGTTTCCAATTTGATCGTTTGGCGTCAGGCGTCAGGTGTTGGGCAAGGCCAAACGCCCAACGCCAGACGCCCAACAAACTATGACTCTTTCCGGAACCATTCTTGATTACTTCATTGTCTTCTGGGCCGGGGTGCTTGTAAGCTTTACGCCGTGCGTGTACCCGGTCATGCCTATTACGGCGAGTTTTATTGCCGGCGTCAATACGACTGGCAGCCGGAGCAGGGGATTTGTTCTTTCATTGATTTATGTGCTTGGGATGGCTGTCAGCTATTGCGCGCTTGCGGTTTTTGCGGTGTTGACCGGGAAAATTTTCGGTCAAATTCAAAATACCCCAGCGGCTTATGCGGTCATAGGATTCCTGTTGGTTTTTTTTGGGCTTGTGATGTTGGATGTTGTTCGGATTCCCTATCTGGGATTGCAGCTGAAACAAAAGGGCCGTCCGAAAAATATTGCAGCGGTTTTTGTATTCGGCATGGCATCAGGGCTGATCGTCGGCCCATGCACGGCGCCGGTTTTGGCAACTCTTTTAACCTATGTGGCTTCCAAGCAAAATATTGTCTACGCCACCAGTTTGTTGTTCGTGTTCTCTTACGGCGTGGGGGCATCGCTGATTTTGGTCGGAACGTTTAGCGGGCTTTTAAGCCGTTTACCTAAATCAGGGCAATGGCTTGAGCGGATCAAGCAGTTTTCGGGCATCATTTTGATCCTGGCAGGCCTGTATTTCTTCTATAAAGCGTGGGGATTGATCTCCGGAACGTAAATTCTCCCAAAATCAGTAAAGATAAATTTTAGTTGTAGTTTAATAAGAAAGTGATATGATTTTCAAGTTTGTCAGGTTGGAAGGGGGGTGTCACACACCAGTATTTGCCCACAATTGAATCAAACAATGATCGTTCAACATAATTTTATTTAACGGTACATAAACAAAAAAAGGAGAGTTCAGATGAAAAAGTTTTTATTAATCTTAACCGCTGTTGTTGCTTTAACCGCTGTTTCCAAAATCATGGTCGTTGGCGCCCAAGAAATGGCTGCTGCTCCGGAAGCTATGACTGACATGGCTATGACCAATGAGTTCATGAACGAAATGAATGCCCTTGGTAATGAAATGAATGCCATGAGCAATGAAGTGGCTAATGAAGTGGCTAATGAAGTGGCTAATGAAGTGGCTAATGAAGTGGTGGAAGATTTCGCTCCTGCCGTTGAAGGAATGACTCCATAAGTTCGGTTTATAAAAAGTTGAGAAAAAAGGGTTAGGCCTAAGCCTAACCCTTTTTTATGGTTTATTTGACAAGTTCAGATGGTTTGTTAGGATAGAGTGTATTTCAAGAAAATGCTATGCGAACTATAAATACTTTTGATCATCGTCGATTTTTGATTCCTTGTGTTATGGCGGTTTCTCTGGCCATGATGGGGGTGGCATTGATTGGTTGTGTGGCCATCCAGGAGGCGCCCGTTGACAATGCATCTCAATTATATCACAAAGGCCTGAGGTCTTTTGATAAGGGGCACTATGAAGACGCTAAAGAAGTTTTTCATGAATACATTTCCAATTATCCCAACACGCATTTATTTCCAGTCAGCATGTATTATCTGGGATATTGTTATCAAAAACTTGATGACCGAGCACAGGCGCGTTTGATCTATCATAAAGTGATTGATGAGAACGAGGATGTTTTTTGGTCCCAAATGGCCAAGACGAGGCTTGGGGAAATGGGAGATGATGGGCAGGCTTCATCATCACGTTAAAACATTCTGCTTGCGAATGCAGACGGCGATGCTAGAATAAGTTCATTGGATTTTGGAAAATTTAAAAACCAGAGGGATCATATGCTTGCTATCATTATTGTAGTGCTTGGTATTTTGACACGATTTACAGATCATGCCCCTAACTTTACCCCGACCATTGCCTTGGCTCTTTTCGGCGGCGTTTATTTACCCCGCAAATATGCGCTTGTTGTTCCCGTCCTTTTTATGTTCGTCAGCGATATCTTTTTAGGATTTCACGATACGATGCCGTTCACCTGGGGCAGTGTTTTTGTGATTTCCTTAATAGGCATCTGGGCCAGGGAAAGAAAAAGTTTTCCTGTGCTTTTGGCGAGCGGTGTTGCATCTTCGATTTTATTTTTTGTTGTGACCAATTTCGGGGCTTGGCCAACCTTGTATCCTTTGACGTGGCAAGGGTTCGTGGAATGTTATGTGGCGGCGGTCCCGTTTTTCAGGAACACGTTTGTCAGTACGGTCGTTTACAGTGTTGTGCTGTTCGGTGTGTATGAGTTGATCGCGGCTCGCGTGCGTCACACGCGTTTGGCGCGCGTTTTGTTATCGGCGTAAGTTTTCGACGCTTTGTTCTTTGTAGTCATATTTATCTATGTTGGTTTCCGATGGGTTCTTGATTAAGTGATTCATCGGAATAAAAAGGGAAGCCCGTGTGAACCGGGCGCGGTCCCGCCGCTGTAACTGGTTCTGCTTCGCCCCAGCACTTTCGTGCGGGGGCTTCGCAGCAATAAATTCAATGTCATTGCCGATTGATCTTCTTCCAGCTAATCAAAATGTCAAATCTTTTTGAGATTTGACATTAGACAAGGAAAGATCAATCAGCGAGAAGATATTGGATGAGTTAATTCCAGGAGCCAGAAGACCTGCCAGTGTAGTTGATTGTTTTTGTTCCGCGAAGACGGAATAAAGGCGATATATATTTTGAGGCTAAGAAACAGGGTGCGCTCTCAATTGGATGAAAATCTGATTGAGAGTTTTTTATTGTTCCAAGCTAAAGGAGATTGTCATGAAAAGTTTGAAGTTGTTGTTTTGTTTATGGTTAATTGCAGGTAGTGCCCACGCCGCCCAACCCGTCAACCTCGATGACATCGTGGTCACGGCCAGCCGCATGGCGCAGCGCAACTATAAGATTGCCGGAAATGTCACGGTGATCGGCAGGGATGAGATCGAGCATTCCAGCGCCCAGAATGTCTCTGACATTTTAAAGGAGGCGTTGGGAGTCAATGTTTATGACAACGGCACCGCGAAATCTTCAGTCGTGGACATCCGCGGCTTCGGGGACACCGCCGCCCGCAACGTGTTGGTTCTGGTTAATGACCGCAAGGTCAATAATGTGGATATTTCCGGGCCGGATTTGGTGCAGATCCCGCTGGAAGCGGTGGAACGCATTGAAGTCCTGCGTGGCGCCGGGTCGGTTTTATACGGCGACAACGCAGTTGGCGGGGTCATCAATATCATTACCAAAAAAGGGAAAGGCGATCTCAAAGGGCGTTTGGGTGTAACCTACGGCAGTTATGATGCCCGTAGTACGGACCTGGAAGTTTCCGGAGCCAAAGATAAACTATCGTATTTCCTTTACTCCAAATACGATGATGCCCATGGGTATCGCTCAAATAGCGACGGGCTAAACAAGGATTTTAATACGCGTTTTGTTTATGAGATAACGGATAAGATTTCCACCGACGTCGACGTTGGTTGGCACGAGGATAACCATGGTTTGCCGGGCGGTTTGACCGATACCCAGTTAGAACAGCTTGGCCGCCGCGGTTCAGCGAACGAACAGGACTTCACGAATACCAAGGACCGTTATTTTAAGCTGGGTCTTGACGTGAAACCCTGGCCTGAAGATATTGAATGGGGGAAGTTTGTCGTTGACTTTGATTACCGTAACCGCGATGTGTACGACGCGTTTTTTTCCTTTGGGGAATTCTCGACCAAACGCAACATCGATACCTACGGCATTACCGGAAAATATATTTTTGATCACGAACTTTTTAATCGTGACGTCAATTTTGTCACAGGGGTTGATTATTACAATACATCCAATGATATCCTCGGCAGCGGCGATAATGTCGATGACATCACGATCGACAAAAAGGAAATGGGCGTTTTTGGTTATGCTCAGTACGAGGCGCTTCGCAATTTTTTTGTGAATGCGGGAACGCGGTATCATCAGGCCCAGTATGATTTCCATCAGCGTAACGTCGTTGTGGACCAATCGCAGCGGCCGGACGTCTGGGCGTCGACGGTCGGTGCGCGCTATGATTATGCGCAAGGTTCCAATCTTCATTGGAGCGCTCAAGAGACATTCCGTTTTCTGGCAACGGATGAATGGTACAGTACTGCCAACTTCCCGGGGTTCGGGATCACGCCCGGATTGAATTTGAATTTAGAACAGCAAACGGGCGTGCAGTTTGAGGCAGGGATCAAGCACGATCTTAACGATGCGGTGATTGTCACCGTCACGCCGTATCAGATCGATCTCAATGATGAGATCTTTTTCGATCCTGTCACTTTTGCCAATAGCAACTACAATGAGACCCGTCGGCGAGGGGTGGAGGTGGGACAGCAGGCAGATCTGCTCAAATTTTTTGATCTGGAGAAATTAAGCAAGCTTGAGTTTTTTACAAATTACACTTATGAAAATGCCGAATTTGTGGATGGTATTTATGACGGAAAGGATATTCCGCTGGTCCCGCGCCATCAGACCGATGTCGGGGTCACGGTGGGATTTCTTAAAAATTACAATGTTTCTCTCATCGGCCATTACGTAGGTTCGCGTTTTGCCATCAATGACACCAACAATGACACGCCGCCCGTCAAGCCGTATTACGTGATGGACACGAAATTAAGTTACGACCGCGATCTATTCGGTTTTTTTGTTGCCGTTAATAATATATTCGACAAGAAGTATTATTCCTACGTAAGCAAATCGACGTTCTCAACGGCTAAATCGTATTTTCCGGCGCCGGAGAGGAATTTTACGGTTGGGGCGAGTGTGAAGTTTTGATTGGAAGATAGAGGATGGAAAATGGAAAATAGAAGATAGAAAATAGAAAAAGAAGAGTGTCTGCCGTTTTCATTTTTCTATTGTCAATCCTCTATTTTCAATCTTCAATTTTCTGTCCTCCATCTTCTATCTGTCAAGTATCAATACATCGTACACCTTTGCGTCATTGCGAACCCCGCCTTAGCGGGGTGAAGCAATCTCAAAGTATTGCGATTGCTTCGTCGCTGTTTAAGCAAAGAATTCAAGGGCTCCTCCCCGGCCTGTCACTTGGCCGTAGCCGGGGCAGGCGCAATGACAGCAGAGTTAATATTTTTTCATGAGTGCACGATGTCTTGATATTCGAGATCTATCTTCTATATAACAACGCCCTTGCACATCCCGCCAAAACTATTATAATCCACTCAATAACCTCAAGTGGAGACAGCTTTGAAAAAATCCGCTCCTGCGCGTACTTACACTCAACTTGTTGCCGAAATACGCAAAACCATCGCTGCCGGCCGCGCCCAAATCCAAAAAGCCCAGGCTGAAACTTATTGGAACGTCGGGAAATTCATTTCCGAGTATGTCCTTCACGGCGCTGACCGGGCCGAGTACGGCAAGCACATCTACGACAATCTCGCCAAAGATTTAAACATCGACAAGCGCACGCTTGAATTGTCCGTCCGTTTTTCCAGCAAATTCTCGATTGCGTACGCGCGTACGCAATTGACTTGGACACATTATCGAAGCCTTCTGAGTCTCCCGGATGATTCCCGCAAAGAATTAACCGAAAAAACAATCCACAAAAAATTGACCAGCCGCGAGCTGGCCAAAGAAATCAAAGATCTTAAAGACGCTCGCAGCCCGCGCGAAAAGATTCTCTACATTCCGCCGAAGGGCGCTATTCCTAAACTCAAGGTCGTGCGCGGCAAACTTTTTACCTACACGATTATTGAGCCGCCGTCGTTGCAGCCGGTGGAAGGCTACAAATTTGTCGACGTCGGATTCAATATCTGGCGCCAGATCCCGCTCAGTCATTTGGCAAAGTTCAAAGGCGGGGACATTGTTGAATCAACCAAGATTGGGAGCGATTACAAATTAAAATCATCTGACCGCACCGCGAAGGATCTCTACACCTTCAAGGCCACGGTCGAACGGATCATTGACGGCGACACTTTGTATGTCCACGTTGACTGCGGCTTTGAAACCTGGAAGCGCCAAGACCTGCGTTTGCGCGGGATCAATTGCCCGGAGCTTTCGACCAAAGAAGGCCAGGCCGTCAAACGCTTCATCGAGGCGCGCATCAAGCCCAATGATTTTGTCGTCATCAAAACGCACAAGGACGATAAGTACGGACGCTACTTGGTCGACGTTTGGTATGCACCCATTGTCATTGCGGGCCCCGAAGGGGCGAAGCAATCCCAAATCGAATGGGACGCCGCCAAAGTCGCGGCCGAGGGGATTTATTTAAACCAAGAGCTGTTAGACAACCGCTTAGCGGTAGTAATGAAGGGTTAATACGTAAAAAATAGCTAAGACATTGATAAATTTTAACAATGAACAGGTTGTGAAGATTTGACCTCATAGAAACGATAAAATTTATCTGGCGATCGATTAAAAATTCAACAAATGTCAGATTTCCGGGTGTTGGCATAAACTTTCTTTCGACAGCCATGAAAACGAATTTTATTATCCTTCCGTTTATCCTCGGCGTTACCTCCATTATCAGTCAGATTTTGCTTTCACGTGAATTTGTTGTTGTCTTTTACGGCAATGAAATTACCTATGCTTTTGTTTTAGGGGCATGGTTATTCTGGATTGCCCTGGGTAGTTTTGCCGCCTCGCTTTTGATTTCTCCGATAAAAACCGTACGACGGAGCATCTCTTTATGCTTCTTTCTGATTCTCATTATTCTTCCTTTCTCAGTGGTTGCCGTCAGGGTCTTTAAAAACTTTGCGGGGCTTCAGATCGGTGAGATGGCAAACATTATCCATATCTTTTGGGGGAGTTTTATCCTGGTTATGCCGCTGGCTGTTATCCTGGGCATGCTTTTTACATTTCTTTGCCGCTTGCCGGATGAGGATAAGACATCTTCCTGTGAAGGCATCGGCAACATTTACCTCTGGGAATCCGGGGGGGCAGCTTTCGGCGGCGTAGTCTTCGGTTTAGTTTTGCTTCATGTATGGACGGCCTTACAGATTAGCTGGCTTGTTGGTTTAATGAACGGGGCAGCAGCAATTCTGATATTAAAAAAGAGGCCGGCTATTTTTGGAAAATGGATGGCGCTCATCGCCATTATTTTATTTCTCCTTTCTTTAGGGGTTGTTGACAGATTCGATCAATTAAGCCGCTGGCAACAATGGCAGGGATTAAGGGTTATCGCGAGCCTTGATTCAATGTACGGGAATTTAACTCTGACTCAGGCAGAGAATGAATACAGTTTGTTTGAAAATGGGCTGCTCTCTTACTCGACAAAGGACGAATTAACCAGCGAAGAGAATGTGCATTACGCGCTTCTGGAACACCCTCATCCCCAACGCGTCCTTCTTGTCGGCAATGCTCTGGGAGGAGGCTTAAGGGAAATCTTAAAGCACCCGGTCAGTTCTGTCGATTATGTGGAGCTTGATCCCATGGCCATCGAGCTTTCGCAGAGATTTCTTCCTCCGGAATATTTATCGGTTCTGAAAGACAAGCGGGTCAATATTACCTATACCGATGGCCGGTTATTCGTCAAAACGACGCCCAAACGATTCGACGTTATCATTATCAATCTTCCAGAGCCCCATTCGGCTTTGTTGAATCGTTATTATTCGCTGGAATTCTTTAAAGAAGCAAGCCGTATCCTTAATCAGGATGGGATTCTTTCCCTGACAGTTTCTTCCTCTGAAAATTATCTAAGCCCCGAGGCGGCGGATTTTTTAAGATCCATTAATACCACTTTAAAAAGCGTATTCCCCGATGTCAAATCCATCCCCGGAGATACAAATATTTTTCTGGCTTGCAAAAAAAGCGGCGTCTTAACCTATGAGAGTCAAAAATTGATGGAAAGATTACGAGAGAGGAAGATAGACGCTAAATTTGTCCGGGAATATTATTTGCCTTATAAACTGAGCGCGGATCGCGTTGACTATATTGAGAAATCTTTGAAAGGGAGGGGGCAGCTTAATACCGACCTAAACCCCGTGGGCTATTATTATAATTTAGTCTTATGGTCGACTCACTTTACAGAAATTTCTCGTGAGATTTTGAAAAGAACGCGATGGGTAAATCTTAAATATCTTTTGTGGATCCCCGTGTTGCTTTTTATTATTTCATTCCCATTTTGCCGAAGAGGTTTATCGTGCGCGGTCACAACCTCGATTATCACCACCGGATTTTCCGAGATCGTCTTTCAACTGATCGTCATTCTTTCGTTTCAGGCGCTTTATGGGTATGCTTACTATAAACTGGGTTTTATTATGGCTTCTTTTATGATAGGGTTGGCGCTGGGGAGCCTTTTGGCCGGCGGCTTCTTACGAAAGTATAAATCCAGGGTTGACAAAATATTTGCTATCTATCGCCGCGCCCAGATCGGCATATGTTTATATCCTTTTTTATTGCCGCTTGTCTTTCTTTTTTTCCAAAAAAGTAACGCTGCCCAGGAACAGGCCGTTTTGCTGGCAACGGTTTACAGCGCTTTGCCGGTGGTGGCGGGATTTATCGGCGGCCTGCAGTATCCGCTGGCTAACTTTTTATTATCATCTCAGAGGTCTTCTCAAGACCATCAATTTTTCAAGGCAGCCGGCCGGCTTTACGCTGCCGACACCTGGGGGGCGGCGCTGGGGGCAATACTAACCGGAGTGATTTTTATACCGATTCTGGGGATTGTGGGCGTTGTGATATTGTGCGGCAGTATGAATTTAGCCGTATTATTGATGCTTACGATTTCTCCTCATCCGGCTAATTCATCGCTGCGGGAATAATACTTTGCCTCTTTAAGATTTGGCGGGGTGTTTTTTTGGGAAAAGATACGGCTTATTTTTTGCCAGCGGATCGCAAAAAGCCCGGCGAAAAAAATTCCTAAAAATTTTAAGAATCTTCTTCGCGACAGATTTTTTTTGTTCATTTTAATGCCTCCTCTAGGCCCATAGGCCCGGTATATGCGTCCCGCAAAATTTACATTGACCACCGATAATATTATTTTCAAGAATCGAATATCCGATCCGGCGAATTAATAATTTGCCGTCCTTCGGACAATAGGTATTGTTTCCTTCATGTTCGGGGATGTTGCCGACATAGACATAATGAAGCCCCTCCTCTAATCCGATTTCCCGGGCGCGCGTTAAAGTTTTTTCCGGCGTGGGGGGAAGGCTCTTCAGTTGATGCATCGGCCAAAAACGCGAGAAATGAAGAGGAACGTCCGGCCCTAAATTGTCTTTAATCCAGCGGCAAAGATCGCCAATATCTTTTTCCTTGTCATTCCACGTTGGGACAACGAGATTTGTCAATTCTATCCACACACCCTGCCGGTGCATAATTTTAATGGCCCGCAACACCGGTTCTAATCGGGCCGCGCACATTTTTTCATAATATTCTTCGGTGATGCCTTTAAGATCAACGCTGGCCGTTTGGATAAAGGGGCACAATTCCAAAAGAGGCTCTTCCTCGATAAACGCCGCGGTTCGAAAGATATTTATGAGGCCGTTTTGTTTTGCCAGTTTCGCGGTATCGAGCATATATTCATAAAAGATAACCGGATCCGAGTAGGTGTAAGCAATGCTGCGGCAGTGGTTATCGAGGGCATTCTGAACGACGGCTTCAGGAGACATTTCGATATTTTGTGTCTCTTCCGGAGCACTCTGCGAAATCTGCCAGTTTTGGCAGAATTTACAATGTAAATTACACCCGGCCGTTGCTAATGAAAACGAGGCACTGGCCGGCAGGACGTGATAGAGCGGTTTCTTCTCGACAGGATCAATATGAACGCTGCAGGGTTTGCCGTACACCAGTGAAAACAGTTTCCCCTCAAGGTTAATTCTCACCCGGCACTGTCCCCGTTCGCCTTCGTTCAGGCGGCAGCGGTGATGGCACAAACGGCATTCAACAATTGGCAACATTTTTATTCAATCCTTCTGCGGTTGGACGTTGATCACTTCCCAATATTTAGCCTCATAAAGTTTGAGTCCGGCCTGCTGCAGTTGAGCTTTTACTTTTTCCACATCCACCTTGAGTTTTTCTGCGGATAGAGCGGCCAAACGAATGGAAATAACATTTTCCCTTATTATTTGCCCCATCATCAGGACACTCAAGACAAGTAAAATAATTAAAAGTTTGTCGCCGGATTTCATTGTTATGTTCATCATATTCTGTTATTGAGTGTTCCCCAGTTGCGCTTCGTTGCTGGCCGGGAGTTTGCGATACAAATCTTTTTTGTAAAATAATGTATCTTTTGGACATTTTTCAACGCATTTATTGCAAAGGATGCATTCAGGATAATCAATCAGGGGTTTGTCATCCACCATTTGAATGGCCCCCACCGGGCAGACCTTATCGCAGACACCGCAGCCTCCGCACTCCGGCCCAAATTGTATCTTGTATATACTTTTGTTAGCCAAAAGACCGTTGAATGCCCCGATGGGACATAAAAACCTGCACCAGAAACGGAAATAAAAGGCCGACAGGATCAATATAAAAATAAGGAAAGCCCATCCCACTTGCGTCGCATGAGCCGTAAAAAGAATGAGGAAAGCTTCGACATTGGCGGCGCTGGAATTGCCGATAATAAAACTGGCAGCCACGACAACAAAGAGAATCCCGAATTTGATATAACGGGCATATTGAGTCACTTCGGGAGAAAATTTTAGTTCTCTCCATTTTAGTTTTCTGCCCAGATGGAAGAGAATTTCCTGTACACTCGCAAAAGGGCATATCGATCCGCAATAGACCATCCCGAGAATCACCGAGGACAAAAGAGTCAGCGCCACCAAACAATACCATAAAGGATTGGTCATAAAGTCAGGGAATTTCAGCATGCCGATGTTCACAACCTGGATCACAGACACCATTGTGCTTTTTATTATTCCTAAATAAATAAATCCTCCCATGAGGGCCAGCCATCGTAAACAGGTATTATGACGAAGCGCTCCCGTGATCGCCACAATAAAGAGCAGGAGGGGTAAGATGATATGGATATAGGAAAGAGTTTTGGGCTGATCACCGGAAGGATCGGGAATATTCAGTTTTAAAACCTGCCGGCCTACTTTCTTGGCGCTTTTGTCAATCGAATGCGCGATAGCCTCGCTGGTCATGGTGGCCCGGGTTATTCCATCGATATCTTTGCCCAACTGAAAGGTGCCCGCGATGTCTTTCCCTTTGAACTGGGCAATAAATTCATCCAGAGTAAAAACATAGGAAGGTGTTTCCGAATGTTTAAGAATACGAACGTCCTTGATGATCCCTTCCGTTGACAAGGCCACTAACAGTTTAATGGGGCCGGCATAACCCTTGATTTCAGGGGTAATATCATAAGAATTAAACGCCACGGCAGCTAATACTTCAGGGTTATTGGAATGGTTTTGATAAATGTTATAGCGCGGTGGGGATCCCAACTTAGGAGGGATCTTTTCGGCCCCGGCGAAGATATTCTTCAAGGCTGTCTTTTCTAAGTTAATATCGTCGAATGGAGATTGCCGGAGATGATAAAATAATACTCCCGCGCTAAAAATAGCCAGGAAAACTATTGATAAAAATCGGTATACGTTCATATCCGTCGTTTCAGGTGTGTCCCGTGCCATGCCTCGCCTGGCCGGGATCGGATCCCCGCTTCGCCATCGGCGAAGCAGGGGGCGAGGTTATCCCGGCATTTTGCCCGCGCATTTTCGCGCGCGGCGTTTCCGACGCTCTCAAAGGTTCTGACGCAAAATCCGGGATAATGCTGAATTTTTTTTGATTCAACCAGCAGGCCGTACCTTGACGTTTATCCATTGTTGTTTTATTATACGATTATGATTGTTCCAAGGCAATTGTTGTATTAATCAAGCGTTGACAAATTTATATGAATGAATACGATATTGAATCCTCCATAAATACACTATGATTGAAAAATTTACATCAAAATTTTTCGGAATTTGACCTGCCTTTGGACTAAAGATGATTAAAAAACTCACTATTGCAGTTCTGGTTGTGTACGGCTTGGTTTACGCCGCGTTTATCATTTTGGGCCACTTTTGGGACGAGCCTTTTATGACGCGTTTTTATTCGGCATTGTTCCCATCTTTTGTCATTACCTGCGTGTTGGCTGGGGAATTTGTGCCTGTTGTTCTGGCAATCGCTTGCCTTTGGGGATTTAATATCCGATTGTCGTTTTTGATTTTGTTAGGTGTGGTCGTGTTTTGTATATGGACGTTTTTATACTTGGTGTTGTTCGTGGGTCCGCTACTGCAGTGGAAACTTCAATCGATGGCATAGGCGTTTGATGAAAACCATTTTGCCGACTCTCTTCCATCTTCTCTCTTAAAAAAATCGAGCGGTTAAGCAAGGTTCTCTTAATTTAATATCCAAGATTAGGCCCCAGCCATTTTTCGACTACCGCCACATCCATTCCCTTGCGCTTCGCGTAATCAATCACTTGATCCTTCGCAATTTTTCCGACGGCAAAGTAGCGGGACTGCGGATGCGCGAAGTAGAAGCCGCTGATGGCAGCGGTGGGGAGCATGGCAAAAGATTCGGTCAGCGTCATGCCGGTTTGCCGGGTGGCATTCAAGAGTTCAAAAAGTGTTGCCTTCTCGGTGTGGTCCGGGCAGGCGGGGTAACCGGGCGCCGGGCGGATGCCGTGGTACTTCACGTGGATCAACTCTTCGTTCGTTAAATTTTCTTTCGGCGCGTAACCCCAAAGCTCGCGGCGCACGCGTTCATGCAAGAGCTCGGCAAACGCCTCGGCCAAACGGTCAGCCAGGGCCTTGACCATGATGCTCTTGTAATCGTCGTGATCAGCCTGATATTTTTTAACGAGTTCATCCTGACCGATGCCGGCTGTGACCGCAAAGGCGCCGATGTAATCTTTAATTCCGGTTTCTTTGGGCGCGATAAAGTCCGCGTTCGAATAATATGGTTTGCCCTTGGGCTGTTCGCTTTGCTGGCGTAAGTTGCGCAAGACCGTTAATATTTTTTGGCGCGTGTCATCGGTGTACACTTCAATATCGTCTCCGACGCTGTTGGCGGGGAAGAGTCCCACGACTGCGTTGGCTTTAAGGAGTTTTTTCTTGATGATCTCATGAAGCATAGCCTGGCCGTCGGTAAACACACGAGTGGCCTCAGCGCCCATGTCAGCGTGCTTTAAAATTTGCGGATATTTGCCCTTTAATTCCCAGGCCTGGAAAAATGGCGACCAGTCGATTTTTTCGCTGATCTTACTCAAATCATAATTAGGGAAGCTGCGCACTCCCAGAAACGAAGGTTTGGTGACCGGTACGTTCTTCCAGTCGGATGCGAGCCCGCGCTCGCGTGCCTCGGCAATGGTTACAAACTTTTTCGCCAATTGTCCGGCGCTGTGTTCTTTGCGGCGCTGTTCGTATTCCTGCCGGGTCTTTGCGGTAAAATCACCTTTTAGTTTTTTATCCATCAAACTGCGGCAGACGCCGACTGAACGCGAGGCGTCCTTGACCCAGATCGTAAATCCGCTTGTAAATTTCAAGGCGATTTTGACCGCGGTATGATTGGCCGAGGTCGTAGCTCCGCCGATCAAAAGCGGCACTTTGAATTTCAGCCGTTCCATTTCGGACGCCACGTGGGCCATTTCATCCAGGGACGGCGTAATAAGCCCGCTTAAGCCGATCATGTCTGCTTTTTCTTCGATCGCCGTTTTAAGGATTTTATCGCACGGCACCATGACGCCAAGGTCGATGATCTTAAAATTGTTGCAGGCCAGCACAACCCCGACGATATTTTTGCCGATGTCATGCACGTCGCCCTTGACCGTTGCCATCACGATCGTACCGGCGTTTTTGCTTTTGCCGCCGGCCTTTTCTTTTTCCATAAACGGCAGAAGGCAGGCGACTGCCTTTTTCATGACGCGGGCGCTCTTGACGACCTGCGGCAGAAACATTTTGCCGTCGCCGAACAAGTCGCCCACAATGTTCATGCCGTTCATGAGCGGGCCTTCGATGATCAAAAGCGGGCGGGCGTATTTTTGGCGTGCCTCTTCAACGTCGGCGTCAATAAAATCGACAATGCCTTTGACCAGCGCGTGGGACAGGCGTTCCTCCACCGTGCCTTTGCGCCATTCGTCCTGGACTTTGAGCGTTGCCACGCCGTCGTCTTTTCTGACGGATTCAGCGAATTTAACGAGCCGTTCTGTTGCGTCGGGCCGGCGATTCAAGAGCGCATCTTCGACCAATTCCAAAAGATCTTTGGGGATCTCTTCGTAGACCTCGAGCATTCCGGCGTTCACAATCCCCATGTCGAGCCCGGCCTTGATGGCGTGATACAAAAACGCGCTGTGCATGGCCTCGCGCACGACATTGTTGCCGCGGAAGCTAAACGAAATGTTACTGACCCCGCCGCTGACTTTCGCCAACGGCAAGTTTTTTTTGATCCAGCGCGTCGCCTCGATAAAATCGACCGCATAATTGTTGTGTTCTTCCAGGCCGGTGGCGACCGTCAGGATATTCGGATCGAAAATAATGTCCTGCGCTGGAAATCCTGCCTTTTGCGTCAGGATTTCGTACGAACGCTTGCAGACTTCAATCTTGCGTTTGAAATTGTCGGCTTGGCCTCGTTCGTCAAACGCCATGACAACGACGGCAGCGCCGTAGCGCCGGACGAGTTTGGCTTGTTGGATAAATTTTGCCTCGCCTTCTTTGAGGCTGATCGAATTGACAATGCCTTTGCCCTGGACGCATTTGAGGCCCGCTTCAATGACCGACCATTTCGACGAATCCACCATGATCGGGACTTTGGAAATATCAGGGTCTGACGCAATATAATTGAGGAAGGTGGTCATGGCGCGTTCGCCGTCGAGCATTCCTTCATCCATGTTGACGTCGATGATTTGTGCGCCGTTTTCAACTTGCTGGCGGGCGATCGTGAGTGCGTCTTCGAATTGTCCGGCCAGGATCAATTTAGAAAATTTTGGTGAGCCGGTGATGTTGGTGCGTTCGCCGATGTTGACGAAATTGGATTCCGGACGCACGGTCAAGGCATCGAGCCCGCTTAAGCAAAGATGGGGTTCGGCCTTCGGCGGCACGCGCGGCGGCAAATTACGCACGGCATCGGCGATCATTTTGATGTGATCGGGAGTGGTGCCGCAGCATCCGCCCACGATATTAAGCCAGCCGTTCTTGGCCCAGTCTTTGAGTTGCGGAGCCAAGCTCTGCGGTGTCTCGGGAAATCCCGTCGGAAGAAGCGGATTGGGCAGCCCGGCATTCGGATAGCAGCTGACATAAATCGGGGCCGTGTGCGCCAGCTCCTCGATGAGCGGCCTCATTTCCTGGGGGCCAAGCGCGCAGTTCATCCCGACACTCAATAAAGGAACATGAGAGATGGAATTCCAGAATGCTTCCACGGTTTGACCGGTGACGCCGCGGTTGCTTCCGGCCTGGATAAAAGTGACCGATGCCATGATGGGAACTTGTGCGCCGGTGTCATCAAAATATTTTTGGATCGCGAAAAACGCGGCCTTGGCATTGAGCGTGTCGAAGATCGTTTCAACCAAAAGGATGTCTGAACCGCCGTCCAGGAGGCCGCGGACCTGTTCGGTATACGCAGCAACCAGTTCGTCAAAGTTCGTGCCGCGCACCGACGGATTATTGACATCGGTCGCAATCGATAATGCCTTGGTAGTGGGCCCGATCGCCCCGGCGACAAAGCATTGGCGTTTGGGATCTTTGGCCATGACTTTGTCGGCAGCTTTGCGGGCGGCGGCAGCGCCGGCTTTCGACAACTCGTAACCCAGAGTTTCCATTTTATAATCAGCCAGCGAGATGCGCTGCGCATTAAACGTGTTGGTCTCGACAATATCAGCGCCAGCCTCGAGATACTGCGTATGGATCTCCTCGATGATTTGCGACTGAGTGAGATTTAGGATCTCATTGTTGCCTTTCAGATCGCCCGGATGATCCTTAAAACGCGTACCTCGGAACTGTTCTTCGGTGAGCTTGTAGCGCTGGATCATGGTGCCCATGGCCCCGTCAATAATGACGATGCGTTTTTGAAGAAGCGCCGAGATTGGATGTTGTTTTGTGTCAGATTTCATAGTTATTGACTTTTTCTTGTTCAATGTCAAATCTCCAACGCTCATTACCGACGATATTTGGAGATTTGACATTTTGATTGGGAGGGAGAAAGTCAATAATAAAGATATGCTAAATGCATTGGGTTGTCAATGCAAATATCCGTTCAAATATCCGTTCAAATGCGTCGGATAACGGCATTAACCAGCCCATGACTGACTTGCCGCTGTTTTTAGGAATTAATAAAGAAGATAAAGTAGAACAGTTGAGCATGAATTGAAAGCGAATGAAGGTAGCGAGGCGGTTACAAAATGTAACCAACTAAAAATACAGGCGGCCATTGCGTGGATGTGCACGAGATGGTAGGGATTGGCTTCGGCGCTTTGCCGTAGCCTTATCAGGGAAGGATAAGGCCAACCAAATGCATTTGAAGTGGGTAAAAGAAGGTGCGCAAAACTATTCAAGAGCTTGGCGGAACCATGCCGGAGCATTTACCGGCGACGGAAAGTATTAAAAAAGTGCAGCGTAAATTAAAATGACGGATAGATGTACGAAAAGAACGTACAACTCAAAGAATTTTCTAACAAATAACCTGTTACAAAATGTAACGCTTTCAAATTGCCCGTCCCAGACAATGCCAATTTGTCGAATTAGTATGATGGATAAAAAAAGGTTATGTTATAATTGAACCGCAATGAAACAGAAAACCAAAACGCGGTTTCGACTCGCCGAAAATGATTTGTCTTTGGCTAAGGAATTGTTGAATAAGAAGGGCAGGGCTTATTATGCTGCCCATTTCTGTCATCAATCCATCGAAAAAATGTTAAAAGCAGTTATATCGGAAAAAACGGATCAGATTCCATTCCCGACGCATAATTTTAAGATTTTGCTGGATCAGGCGGTATTAAAAGATATTCCCGAAGAGATAAAACAATTTATGTTTAGCATGACGCCTCATTACATCGGGACAAAATATCCGGAAGATATTGTCAAGTTGTACAAGAGTTATACAAAAAGTTTTGTTGCGAAGTTGTATAAGAATACGGAGGGCGTCTTTCGATGGTTAAAAGCGTTGCTGAAATAAGAACAATTTTAAAGCGGTATAAATCCGAATTGAGAAAAGACCGGATTCGCGTTACGAAGATGGTGCTTTACGGATCTTATGCCCGGGGGAAAGCCCGTTCGCATAGCGATATCGACGTGATTGTGGTCTCGCCGGATTTAAAGAGATATCCTCTTTTAAAGAGGCAGGAATATTTGGCTGTCAAGACCATGTGTGTTGATGCTCCTTTAGAAGTGATTGGGTATACTCCCGAGGAGTTCAAGAAAGCTACTCATACCGTTTTTGGTCAAATCATCCATGAAACTGGAAAATCTGTTTAACAAGGAATTTTATGAATAGTGAATTAAATAGTTTATGGCGTTCTTTATCTCTTCTGTTGCGTTCCCATCCCTGGCACGGTATTCCGATCGGGGAGGAAGCGCCGAACATGGTCAACACCTACATCGAAACTGTGCCCACCGATACTGTCAAATATGAGATTGACAAAAAGAGCGGATTTCTCAAAGTTGACCGCCCCCAGAAATATTCCAACATTTGTCCGACGCTTTATGGGTTTATCCCGCAGACGTATTGCGCCAGGCGCATCGCCGAATTTTGCCGTAATGCCACGGGGCGGTCGCATATCGTCGGAGACGATGATCCTCTGGATATTTGTATTCTAACCGAAAAGACCATCAGCCACGGGGACATTATTGTCCGCGCGATTCCTATCGGCGGCTTTCGCATGATCGACCAGGGCCAGGCGGATGACAAGATCATCGCGGTCATGCACGGGGACGGCCTGTACAGCCAGTGGCGTGATGTGAACGATTGCCCGCGCGCGTTCATTGACCGTCTCAAACATTATTTTTTGACGTACAAAGACCTTCCGGATTCCAACGAGCGTTTGTGCGAGATCACGCATGTGTATGACCGGGAAGAGGCGCTCGAAGTCATCCGCCGGGCGCGGGAAGATTATCAGGAAAAATTCCCCCAACTGGAATCCATGATGAGCGATATTCTTAATGATTAGATGGGGTATCGATGGGTCTTGTCATCCCCGTGGAAGCGGGGATCCACTGGGTCTTGCTCTCGGGTATCCGCATGGATTCCCACTTGCGTGGGAATGACGTTGATTAATTTGGACAACAATGATGTGATATTAATGATAAAAAATAATACAGGCCTCTGCAATTTTTAAATGGCAGAGGTTTTTTATCCGCAAAAGATACGATGGAAAAAGCGCAAATTTATGGATGGAAAGGCTACCGGTTGACCGCCGGTGACGTGAGCCTCGTTGTTGTGCCGGATATCGGCGGGCGCGTTATTTCACTGACGTATCGGGGCGAAGAGATATTTTTCATTCAAAAAGAATACCAGGGGCAGATCTTTGATTTCTCCGGCGTTAAGCACTTGCGGGCGGAAAAACGGAAAATGGGCTTTAGAGTATGGGGAGGCGACAAAACGTGGGTGGCTCCCCAGAAAGATTGGTGGGAAGGGATCCCGCCTTTGGAGTTGGACGTCGGCCGTTATGAGGTGCGCCTGGAAGGCACCGGAGTGATGATGCTTTCACCGGTCTGCCGTGAGACAGGCATTCAGGTGATCCGCCGGGTAAATCTTGAACACGATGGGACCGTTCAATTGCGGCAGGAAATCGTTAATAAGGGCAAAGAAACCGTGCGCAAAGGGATCTGGAGCGTGACCCAATTGGTCCGTCCCTTCCATGTTTATCTTCCTGCTGTTAAAAATAATTTACGTTCGTACCATGAAGAAAATTTGACCCTTCCCAGTCATCATATCGTCGTCGATGAAAAGGATGGCTGGTGCCGCATTCCGTGCCAGGATAACACGCTTTTTAAGTTTGGGGGAATGGTGGATACCGGCGCGGTTGTGTGTCTCAAGGAAGTCAAGGGTGATACGCTGGCCTTTTTAAAAACGTTTGAATTGGATGCGGATGCTGAGTATCTTCATCGATCCGCAGTTGAGGTGTTTAACGCGCTGGACCATAACTATTGCGAAGTTGAAATTCATGCCCCCAAGATGATTTTAAAACCCGGCGCGAATAGCCATCATGCCCAGGCATGGCGCTTGCGGATTTTTAAAGGCGTTGTCTCTCCGGACAAGGTTTATGAGCAGTTGACCGGTTCCAAATATCAACGCGCCGGGAAATAGTTTGGAATATTATCATGAGTACAATCCCCCCTGTGATGCCCTCTCAAATCCCTGGGTTGTTTGAAAAAGCTTTCCGGTATCGTGAAGCATTGTCTTTGAGCACGAACGCGATGCGTTTGGTCAACAGCAAAGGGGACGGCCTTGATGGCCTGATCGTCGACCGGTTTAATAAGCATTTTGTGGTTTATATCCTGGATGCCGGCTGGCATCCACATAAAAATATTGTCCGTGAAGTTTTGGTCGGGCGTTTTGATATTGATTATTTGCTATTTAAAGACCGCACGGTTTCGGATACGCGCAGCGCCGAGAAAATCGCGGTCGAGGTTGTGGTTGATCGTCAGGGCTCGCAGACGATTGTTGAAGAGAACGGGCTGCGTTTTCAGGTTGATCTCAATGACCATTTAAATCAGGGGCTGTTTCTCGATATGCGCAACAACCGCAAGCTGGTGGCGTCGCACGCGCAGAATAAAGAGGTCCTCAACTGTTTTGCGTACACATGTTCCTTTGGCGCGTATTGCCGCAAGTTCGGTGCGACGAGGGTCGTCAACGTTGATATCAGTTCGAAATTTTTGAAAAGAGGGGAGGAAAATTATCGTTTGAATCGTTTGCCGACGGGGAGAAGCGAATTTCTGCATGAACACGCGCTCCAATACATCGAGCGTGCGGTCAAAAGAAACAATTTTTTCGATATCATCATTCTGGACCCGCCGTCGTTTTCCCGTTATGAGGGCAAAGTTTTTAGCGTCAAGAAAGATATACCTTCCATGATCGAAAAGGCGCTGTGCGCTTTGAAAAGTTCCGGGATCCTGTTTGTTTCGACCAATTTGAGCTCTATTTCCCGTGCGCAGTTGGAAGAGTGGTCTTTTCGCGCAGCCAAAAAAGTTCAACGCAAGATCGTTGAGATCGACCGTCTTAGTCAAGACATTGATTTTCGCGGCAGCGGTTTGATGAAAGAAAGTTTTTTGTCGGCGTTGTTGATTAAGATACAGTAGTTTCGATTTGCGTCATTGCGCCTGCCCCGGCTGCGGCCCCTGGCCTGCACCATGGCGCAGCCAGGGCAGGCAGGTGGCAGTCCGGGGAGGAGCCTGCGTTCACAGGGGCGACGAAGCAATCCCATCATCGTCGAATGACCGGATGAGATTGCTTCGCTCAACACGTAACTAAATTCAGGTTTCGCTCGCAATGACGACGTTTACTTTACCGCTTCAATGGCTATGACCAAAATATCCAATAAATCCGGTCGCGTCCCTTTAGAACGCGCCTTCTCCAAGCTTGGCATTGCCTCGCGTTCTCAAGCCAGGCAATGGATCATCGACGGAAAAGTTAAAGTCAACGGAGTCAAAAAATGCGATCCGCTTCTTTTGGTTGTTCCGGAGAAGATCAAGCTGTCCGTTGAAGGCCGGGCCCTTGGCGCAGCGAGTTGGCGCACCATTATGCTGTATAAACCTCGAGGAGTGGTCACAACAAGGTCCGATGAAAAAAATCGGGCTACGGTTTACTCGCTATTAAAAGAAGAAGACCGCCATCTTCATCCTGTCGGGCGGTTGGATATGGCCACGACCGGTTTGCTTTTGATGACCAGTGACACCCGTTTATCCAATTGGCTGACGGATCCCAAAAATAAAATCCCGCGTGTTTATACCGTTACCGTCGAGGGGATGATCGGCCAGGCAGAGCTTGATCAACTGCGCCATGGGGTCAAAGATCAGGGGGAAATTTTAAAACTTCTCGAGGTTGTTTTGCGCAAGGCCAGCGGCCGCGAATCGCATTTGACCGTGACGTTGGTGGAAGGAAAGAACCGCGAAATACGACGGATGTTTGAAGCCGTAGGGCACGAAGTGACACAGCTGAAACGGGTGGCGTTCGGCGGATTGGATTTGGAATTGCTCAAGCCCGGTGAATACCGGAACATATCCAGGCGGGAGATCATGATCCAATTTCCTCGAGCGCAGGTCGGTGATCCGAATGTTCCCCAAAAGGAGTCTGTTGATGAATAACATGGTTAAGGCTGGTCTTATTCTTTTTGCTGGTGGTGCGATCGTTCTTTTTTTTATGCAGAATTTTACGCGGTGGGCCTACGAGCCGAATTATATTAAGCATGTCTCTTCATCGTCTGCAGAGTCGTTTTCAACGGGTAGCCAGATTATTTCGGCGTACGAGAGGCCTCGCAGTAGTGAAAGGAAAAAGAGATCGTCGGTTGTTTATGAAACCTTGACGCCTCCAGCGGACATGGGCACCTACGAAAATAAAGAACCGGTTATGGAAATGTCACGTTTTGCTTCGGGTGTTGTGCTTACAGCAAGGCTCGATCCAACGCATGACGACCGCTCCGGGATTTGGCAGAATTTTAATCCTGGGCCAGGCAATGCCAATCCCACTTATGAGGATTGGAACTGGACGATGACGTTACAATTTAATTCTTCGAAGACCATCAAGCTTGTTTCCATGCGGCACCTTAATGGTTTCGAGGCGTGGTCAACGAGCAAGGAATTCATTTATAACAAACAGTGTTACCCGCTTGTTATTTATCTTCAGGGAGAACGCCTCAACTCCGATTATGATCAGCAGTTAGGTCCGTATGGCCCCGGTCAGCATGAATTTCATTTATTCGGGCAAATGGAAACGCCGTCTTTTTACGGCGCCGAGTTAACGGTTGAATTTACCGATGGCACGTATGCCCGTGTGGAAATTCCGGGGCAATCGCTTGAGCAGGAGACGACACATTCTGTTGTGCAGCCATCCCCAAAGTATGAGCAGGATTGGATGTGAACATTATTGACCTTTTCTTTATTAATGACAAATCTCTAACATCCGGCATCGACGATATTTGGAGATTTGTCATTTCTATTGTTATTGACCTTCCTTGCTACCAAACCCAGTGTCAGATTTCCAACGCTCATCGACAACGCGCATTGGAAATCTGACATTACAAAGGAAAAGGTCAATAAGGAGAAGGTCAATAAGCAATTAAAATTTCCGCTTCACTTTTTAAAATTCCCACGTTACGATAAAGAGGTCAATGGGTGGAATCGAGGAGGAATGTATGGCTAAAATCAAACGCGTAAACGTTTTGTCGCTGGGAAAATTATTGGCGATCATCAATGCTGTTCTAGGCCTTGTCATGGGGTTTTTGGTCACTGTGGGAGCATTGACGGGTGTTGACATGTCGCAGGGCCAAGTGCCAGCCGACAGTCTTATTCAAAAATTCGCCATCATTTATTTTCCCGTGCTGTATGCTGTGGGAGGTTTTCTCGGCGGTATCCTAACGGCCGCGGTGTTTAATTTGGCGGCGAAATATTTTGGCGGTTTGGAGATCGATATCGAATAGTTTTAGTTTTTGTATTAAGTTAAATGTACCTGAAATTGGAGAACGCACATGAAGACGAAGGTCAGAAAAATTTTGGTCGTTGATGATGACCCTCTCGTAACCAGGCTTGTTAAGGAGCTGTTGAAAATCCAGGGATTTGCCGTTGAGACGGCCAAAGACGGGATCGACGCCATGATCATGGTCAAAAAAGAGAAGCCGGATCTGATCGTGCTGGATATCATGATGCCGGAGTTAAACGGTTATGAGGTTTTGCGCGCGCTTAAATTCAGCGATGAATACAAGTCGATTCCGGTCATCCTTTTGACCGCCCGGGAAGAGGAGTTGGATAAACGCATTGGCCAGATGATGGACATCGATTACCTTCAGAAGCCTTTAAACCGGGAAGCATTCCTCGAGAAAATCCAAAAGGCCCTGCATTTATAATGAACAGAAAAATCATTGTTTTGTTTTTTTGCGCCTTTTTTTTAGCCACAGCACTTCTGCATGGTGAGGATGTTGACCCTTTTAAGAAGTACAATCCCGACGGCGGCAAATTCGAGTTTGCCAGGAGTTATATTACCAGCCTTGGTTATTTGCGGGGAGTGGAAACGCGCTGGAAAAAATCTGACGAGGTCAAAAAAAAAGATGGCGAAGAAAAATTTGTCCAGTGGAATATTGAGCGGTTGATCATGGAAAACATGGATACGCGCATTGCCAAAAATTATATGACCAAATATTTCCGGATTCCTAACGCCCTTATGCGCAAGGTGGTTGACTCCTACATGGGTGTCTGCGATCAATTGGTAGAATTAAACCGTCAAGAAAGGGAGAAGTGGGAACAGTTCAAAGGGTGGAAAGAAAATGGCTCCTTTGATGCCCAAAAAGATCAGCAGTTCGTTAAGATCCAGGAAGATTTTGCCGCCAGGCGTAAAGAGGTCATGCGGGGGGTTGTCGAGAACGCCATTTTTATGACCAAGGTTTTGTTAGACGAGAACACCAAAGAAAAACAAGTGAAGAAACGTTTGGCCCTGACATCCCAGGATCGGGAAAAATTGGTGCGTAAGCTTGATACTTTCGCCAAGGATAACCTTGATTGGGGGATGAAGGAAGGGCAAACATTTCTTCAGGCCGCACAAGCCTCCATCCGCGAAGTTTTGGAAGACCCGGCCTATTTAAGCGCGGATGAAAAATAAAAATTTGTCTTTTTAGAAATTTGAGTGGGCTATTAAGCTTACGAGGGATTGTAAGGGGCTATATCCGGGCGAGTTCCCTGTGCCTGCCCGGCACAGGACAGGCCGCAGCCAGATGTTTTCCTTAGTGATGACTGCCGAGGGATCACAGGCGAGCTCAAACAACCTTGCTTCCCCGGCCTGCCACCTGGCCGCAACCGGGGCAGGCGCAAGGAAACTCGCTCGCTATGTGATCCCTCGGCAGTCCTTCCAGTGAAAACATCTGCGCGAAGACTGTTTGAGCCCGGATATAGCCCCTTACAATCCCTACAAAGATACTTACCCATTCAAAATTTTAAAGAACCAAGAATTTAACCTTTCCATGGCCAGTACAGTTAACCAAAATAATTTTTCCATTTTTAAATCTCCGGAAGTCTGCGTCGTCGAAGCCTCCGCCGGTTCGGGCAAGACCTTTGCCCTGGCCAAGCGTTACGTCCAGCTTTTGCTGGTTTCGCCAGGGTCAAACCACACGAGTGTTCTTAAGACGATCCTCGCGATCACATTCACAAACAAAGCGGCTGCGGAAATGAAAACGCGGATACTCGAGTTTCTTAAAAAGATCGCGTTAAACAATCTTTCGCCGATGGAACGCAGCCAGATCATCGGCCCTTTGGGGCTAAGCGAAAGTGAGGCGAGCGCCCGCGCTTTTGTTGTCATGGAAGGGCTCATCCGTAACTATAATTTTTTTCAGGTCCAAACCATCGACAGTTTTACCAATGCGCTTCTTTCTGGATGTTCATTTAAGATCGGACTTTCCGCCAATTTCAAGATCAAACGCAATTCCCGGGAGTACCTTGCCGCGAGCCTTGACCGTTTGATCGATCGTGCCGTCGATGACAAAGAAGTCCGCCGGGTTTTTCTTCATTTCCTGCACCAGTACCTTTTTATTGAGAATCGTAGCGGCTGGTTTCCGAAAAAAGATCTTTTGAAACTGATGGGCGTTTTGTTTCAGAAAGAGAACCATTTTGTCCGGAATTTTCGTTCCACACAACAAGATCCCAAAGAGATATTCCTTAAGAAAAAGGTCATCCTTAAAACGATGCAGGAATTAAAAGATTGCCTGCCGGAAAATACGCATGCCACTTTTTCCAAGAATTTTTTAGGTTTTTTGAAAAAATCTCCGGATTCGTTTGATATCGATGCCATTTCCACGTCATTTGAGCGGGATGAATTTCCCGTCACTAAAAAAGGCGCTCCGGCCAGCGAAGAGGTGGAGCGCTGTTGGCGCGCCATCCGCCGCGAGCTTAAGAATCTTTGTGAGCTGGAGGCAATGTCATTATTCGATCCGTATATTGACATCTTTCGTTTGACGGCAGAGGAGTTGCAAACGCTGGCCGTTGGTGAGGATGTTCTTTTTCTGGAGCAGTTGAGCAAGAAGGCGAGGGCGCTTTTTGACGACGGGCTTGTGACCGTGGAGGAACTGTATTACCGTCTGGCAACCCGTTTTCACCATTACATGATCGATGAATTCCAGGACACCAACCGCTTGCATTGGGAGATGATGTCCATGATGGTGCAAGAGGCATTGTCCACGGGCGGATCGTTTTTTTATGTGGGAGACAAAAAACAGGCGATCTATAGTTTCCGCGGCGGAGATAGTTCGCTCTTTGACGAGATCAAGGCACACTTTGCCTCTTTTAATGTCCGCGAAGAGGTGCTGGGTAATAATTACCGCAGCCGGGCGAACATTGTTGAGTTTAATAACAGGATTTTCGCGCCGGAGAATCTGAAGCGTTTTATCGATATCAAACAGGAACATGATTTTGAAAAGAACAAGAAGGACGCTGTTTTCTTTGATGATGACGACCGGCAAAGGATCGGCCATGTCTTTGCCAATGCCCGGCAGAACGCGCGGCCAGGTTTTGAAGGAGGACTGATCCGGGTGGAACGTTTGGAGGGTGAAAAAAAAGAGGAACGAGAACAAGCCACCCGCCGGAAAATATTAGATCTAATCGCGGACCTGCGTGGTCGTTATTCTTTGGGAGATATTGCCATCCTCACCCGTAATAACAAGGACGTTGAGGAGATCACCGGTTGGCTTCTGGAGGTGGGCATTGCGGTTGCGTCCGAACGCACAAGCAATATTCAAGCCAATAAAACTATCCAGGAGATCGTTGCTTTTTTGAAATTTTTGGATTCTCCCATCGACAATTTAAGTTTTGCCGATTTTATTTTGGGCGATGTCTTTGCGCGCGCCAGCGGCAGGGAGGCAGCGGTATGGAGTGAATTTGTATTTGGGCTGCGTGCCCGTATCAGCGCCGATTCCTCATTTTATATTTACAGGGAATTCCGTGACCGCTATCCGGAGCTTTGGGGCCGTTTCTTTGAGGATTTTTTCAAGAACGTCGGGCTCTATCCGCTGTATGAGTTTGTGGTGAATCTCCTCGAACGGTTGGAGGTGCATCAGCATTGCCCGGGGGATCGGGGATTTCTGATGCATTTTCTGGAAGTCATTAAGAAGCGCGAAAAAGAATACGGAGATCTGGCCGCGTTCCTTGAATATTTTGCAGACCCGCTTTCCGAGGACCTTTATGTCAATGTGGCCGGTCATGATGCGGTGACGATCCTGACCGTTCATAAGGCCAAGGGTTTGGAATTTCCCGTTGTGATTCTGCCCGCGTTTGAAATGGAAATTGATGTCGGCTCCGGAGGAAAGGACGGCCAGCAATCGTTTATCGTTCATCACGGGGAAGATGCGAATCGTTTGTTGCGCCTCAAGACAATCTACCGGCATTATTCACCGGAATTAAACAAGCTTTATGAATATGAGTATAAGAAAGATTTTTTTTCTGAACTTAACAACATTTACGTCGCTCTCACAAGGGCGGTGCATGAGCTTTATATTTTTATTCCGTCCAGGGCCGGCATGAGTTTTAATGTGGCGCAGTTCTTGATTCCAGAGGATAGTTATGCGATCGGAAAGTCTGAAGCGCCTCGTCCCTGGGAAAGCCAAGAGCGCGGACGTTTGGAGTTGTTGCCGTCCTTTTCCCGTGATTGGATGGGCTTTTTGCGTGATGAGTTCACCGGCCTTGCCGTGACCCGGCGTGAGGCGCGCAGGCAGGGGGAGTTCGCGCATTTTTTTCTGTCGTTCATCGGGAATCTCGATAAGGCGAACTTGGAAGAATGTTTGCTCCTTGCCAAAGCAGGAGCCCAAGCGCAGTCCGTATCAATCCAGGAATTAGGAACATTGGAGGCAGGCCTTCGCGCGCTTGTGGAGATCCCGCAGCTGCGGCCATTTTTTTATAGCGGTCAAGACGAGGTTTTCTGCGAACGGGAAATCGTCGACGCTTTTGGCGAAACCAAAAGAATTGACCGTATGATCGTCCGTCGGGACAGTGTGGACGTCATTGATTTTAAAAGTTCGAAAGAAGAGAGCAAACAGCACCATAAACAGGTCGCGAATTACATGAAGCTCATCCAGCAAATCTATCCTCTTAAAAAAATACAGGGTTGGCTGATCTATTTAGACGATCGAAGCGTAGAGCAGGTTATTTAAAAATGAGCACAGCAAAATTAACGTCATTGCGAGCCCCGCAGGGCGAAGCAATCCCAAATCTCGGCGGATGCGATTGCTTCGTCGCCTGTGGGCTCCTCCCCGGCCTGCACCTGCCTGCCCTGGCTGCGCCATGGTGCAGGCCAGGGGCCGCAGCCGGGGCAGGCGCAATGACGTCAATTGCGAGAGCAATGTGAGCACAGTTCAAATGAACAACCGCATTCATACATTTAGTTTCACAGAGCCGTTCATCGACCGCCTGGCGGATTTTATCCATGCGCAATATATCAAGCCCGGCAAGGATCTCTCCCGGATCGCGATCGTTTTCGGCGGCAAGAGGCCGTCGTTGTTTTTAAAAAGGGAACTTGCCCGCAAAATCAAAAGTAGTTTTGTTTCGCCTCATTTCTTGACCATTGATGATTTCATCCATCGGATCGTTTTTCAGCAAACGCAGTTTAAAAACATCCTGGATTTAGACCACTCCTATGTTATCTATCAATTGGCCAGAGAGGCCGTGCCCCAGATCTTAAAGGGAAGGGAATCTTTCGCGCAGTTCTTGCCGTGGACGATCGAGATCTTGAAATTTATCGATCATCTGGATTTGGAAATGGTCCCGTCGAGTGCGTTACGCAACATTGAGGCCAATGCCGAGATCGGTTACAGCGTTCCCCACGACATTAACCGTCTCTTGGAACATATTTCGGTGTTAAGAGAAGCGTACCATCGCTATCTTAAAGAACAGAAAGCCTTTTCACGGGGCTTTCAATATTTGTGGGCGGCCGAACATATCTCAAAGATCAAGTTTCCCGAATATGACGATATCTTGTTTTGCAATTTCTTCTATCTTCACCGCACGGAATTAACGGTTATCGAAAGTTTGTTTGAGCGCAAGCAGGCCCAGCTTTTTTTTCAGGGTGATGAGCGCCGCTGGCCGGCTTTAAAGCGTTTATCGAAGGCATTTGACGCTCCGATTGTGGAAGCCGAAGAGGTCAAAATGCCGCAATTTAATTTAAAATTGTACGCGGCTTTTGATATTCACGTTCAGGCCGCATTGGTGAGGGATATTTTAAAGACGGTTGAAGATCCAGAAAAAACCGTTGTGGTTCTTCCGGACCCCGAGGCCTTGATCCCGCTTTTGTCCGAAATCTCGTCGGTCGTATCCGAATTCAACGTTTCCATGGGATATCCGCTGCAGAGGAGTTCCTTGTTCTCTCTTCTGGATTTTATTTTTCACGCCCAATTATCCAGACGGAAAAATTCCTATTACGCCCGCGATTATCTTAAAGCGCTGCGCCATCCGTTCGTCAAGAATTTGAAATTATTTTCCAATCCGTCGGCCATGCGGGTGGTGGTGCATAAGCTGGAGGAGATGTTAACCGGCCAGGCGATCTCGGAAATTTCCGGAAAATTATTTTTCACTCTCGATGAAATTGAGCATTGCCAGGGTCTTTATACGATGACAAAAGAGACGCTTAATCACATGGGAATTGAGGTTGCGCAGGATGAGATGGCCGGCGCGATTCAAGCGATGCACCGGGTTCTTTTTTATTCCTGGGAAAGCGTTTCTGATTTTAAGGCTTTTGCCGGCGTCCTGAGGGAATTCTTGACGATCATGGTCGAGAAAAGTTTTATGGAGGCCTATCCTTTGAACATAAAGATCTCCCAGCGGATCTTCGATCTGGCCGATGAATTTGAGCGATCGCAATTTGCGCGGGAGACTTTTCCCCGGGAAGAGATGTTCAAGATCTTTAAAAGCCGCATCGAACAGGAGCTCATCTCTTTTCAAGGCTCGCCGTTAAAAGGGTTGCAGATCCTCGGGCTTTTTGAAACGCGTTCTTTGAATTTTGAGGATGTGATCGTGCTTGATGTGAACGAAGGCGTCCTGCCGTATTTGAAGATCTATGAGCCGCTGATCCCCCGCGAGGTTATGATCAAGCTCAACCTGGACCGGCTGGAACTCGAGGAGGAAATTCAGCGTTATCAGTTCATGCGGCTTCTCTCGTCGGCCAAGAACGTGCATTTGATCTATCGGGAAGGGACGGATAAGGAAAAAAGCCGTTTCGTTGAGGAGCTGGTTTGGGAAGAAGAGAAAAAATCTAAAAGAATAAATTCGGTTGAAGTAGTGCGCCCCGGTTTTGAAGTGAAGGTTGTTCCTTACGCCAAGAAAGCTGTTAAGACCGCTGCGATGATTGAGTTCCTTAAACATTTTCGTTATTCGGCTTCTAGCGTGAATACGTATGTGCGTAACCCTTACGAGTTTTATCAAAATTATGTTTTAGGATTGAGAGAAAAAGAAGACCTTTTGGATGAACCGGAAAACCGACAGGTGGGAATTTTTGTGCACGGGCTTTTACAGGACACCTTTGGACGGTTTTTGGGAAAGACCATCGGCGTTGACGCCGATTTCCGTAGGTATTTCATGAAGTCCTTTGAGGAGCGCTTTGCCGAAACCTTTGGCCGCAGCATGAACTCCGACGGGTTTTTATTGAAAGCGGTCCTGGAATCGCGGCTGGCAAGATTTTTGGACAACGAAGAGCGCCGGCACGCCCAGGATCCGGCGAAGCTTCTTTATATTGAAAAACGTTTTGAAGACGTGATCCCTTTGTCCTCTGGGCCGATGCGTTTTGCGTATCAGGTGGACCGCGTGGATGAGTTCAAAGACGGCTCGGTCATGATCATCGATTACAAGACGGGCAGTGTTGACCCGATGCCCAAAGCTATCGAGAAAATAGCGTCTTTGGAATTATCCAGGGAGTCCATCCGTGATCATGTCAAATCGTTTCAGATCCCGCTTTATTTTTATTGCCTGGACAAGCAGTTCCCGGGAGTCCCGATCAACGCTGCGTTCTATAATTTGCGCACGATGAAGATGGATCGTTTTATTACTGATAAGACTAAGTTTGAACGCGCGGATATCAATCGTGTTTTTTTGCGGGCCCTGGAGCATATTCTTTCGGAAATTCTAAATCCCGACGTGCCGTTTATATACGATGAACCGCCTGGAAATTATTAAGAAGAGATCCAGCAATGGGTGTCATGATAAAGATTAACGTCATTGCGAACCCCGTTCTCGCAGATGCGTGGCAGCGGGGTGAAGTCCTTCGGCAGGCTCAGGATTGTTCGAAGGATGGTGAGCGAAGTCGAACCACAATCCAACGCTCGTTAAGTTTGCTTCGTCGCTTCACTGCGCATAAAAATTGTATTGAGAGTTTCGCTCCTCCCCGGCCTGCCACCTGCCTGTCCCGGCCTTCGGCCCAGGTGACAGGCCGGGGGCGCAGCCGGGGCAGGCGCAATGACGACTATTTGTATTTAAATAAATTTAGGCTTATATTTTTTATGATCGCGCTCGGATGCGGGCTATGCCTCGGCCCTTTGGTTTGGGCTGAGGGTAATGCCCAACACGCCATCATCATCAGCTTTGATGGACTGCGGCCGGATGCGATCACTCAACTGGGGCCCACAAACGCGCCGCATTTTTATGAGCTCATGCGTGAGGGAGCCTTTACGCTTAATGCCCGCACAGACCCGGACTGGACGGTGACGATGCCGAATCATGCGTGCATGTTAACCGGCCGGGGGGTGGACGGCCCGCAAGGCCATCAGTACACGGACAATCAGTCAGCCAACAAATCTATCCATAAGAACAAAGGGAGTTATGTTGCCAGTATTTTTGACGTGGCCAGGGAACATGGTTTGTCGACGGGCTTTTTTGCTTCGAAATTAAAGTTTCTGGTGTTCCTCAATTCTTACGGCGAGGATAAGGCTCAAGCCCTTGCGTCCAGGATCGACGTTCATTTTCTGACCGCTCAGGATGATGAGTTGACGCTGAATCATGTGCTCGCACAGATCAAAGAAAATCTTCCCGCGTTGACCTTTATTCATTTCGCCGGGCCTGACAAAGCAGGGCATCATCACGGCTGGAGTTTGGAGAGAGATTCCGTTTATTTATCGGCGGTAAAAGTTCAAGACTTTTATTTGGGTAAAATTTTAGAAGTCATTCACAAAGATCCGTCGCTCGCGCGATCGACCATGATCTTGATCACGTCCGATCATGGCGGGCGTGGAACAAATCACGGTGATATTAATGACATAGGTGATTATCAGATCCCTTTAATAATTTGGGGAAAAGGTGTTGCGGGAGGGATGGATTTGTATAAAATGAATAAGGGAATGAGAGAAGATCCCAAAGATCGCCAGGTCCCGTATAGTTATGATCCTCAGCCGATCCGTAACGGTGACGTGGCTAATATTGCGCTTCACGCGTTGGGTCTGCCTTTAGTCCCCGGGTCAACGATAGGAAATCCCGCTCCTGTCAGGGTTAACCTTGCCCCAAATGAACTTTAGCGGGGGAGTTAATTATGCCACATACGATTTTGATTGTCGACGATGAGCCGGTCGCGCGCGAATTTGCGCGCAAGAAGATAACGGATAATGGTTATCATGTTTTAACTGCCGCTAACGGTGAAGAGGCCTTAACCGCTCTTGGCCAGGCGAGGCCGGATTTGATCCTTCTGGATGTGGAAATGCCCAAGATGAACGGTTATACTTTTATTGCAGAATTGGCTAAAAAAAATCTTGATCCGAAGATCCCGGTCGTTGTCTTGACCGCGCACGAAGAATTGGGCCCCATCTTCAAACGTCACGGAGTACGGGGGTATTTGATCAAACCCTTGAAGGTGGAAGTGTTATTGGCCAAGATCCAGGAAGTCATTGGGCCCAACCCCGGTTAAATTTTTAACCCGGATTTTGCAGTGCAAAATCCGCCCCTGCCTCTGGCAGGGGTCAACTGATTAAATCTCTTCGAGATTTAATCACGACTGTTGAGGTTAATCCCGGATTTCTTTCTGTAAAATTTAGTGGGATATATTATTGAAAAATCCGGGATTGAGGAGCAGTGAATGCCGAAAACAGTGCTTTTAATTGATGATGAAGCCATTGTTGTGGATATCGCCAAGCGCAGACTCGACGAGCTTGGGTTTAGTGTTTTGACTGCCAACGATGGCCAGGAGGCATTGGAGTTGTTAAATTTCGCCAAGCCTGATCTGATCGTTCTGGATGTCCAAATGCCGCGGATGAATGGTTACACGTTTCTCGCCGAGTTGCGCAAACATCCCAATGATGCGATCGCGGCCACGCCCGTGGTTGTCGTCACTGCTTATGCCGAAACCAATCCCATTTTTGTCCGTCACGGTATTAAAGCCTATCTTCTTAAGCCGCTCAAACTTCAGGAACTTCTTGATAAAGTCCAGGAATTTCTGGGCGCCCCCAATTGAGATGCCTCTGCTTACATTCCTTCTGATAACTGATTGACGCTCCATACCTTTTGTGATAATTTATGGGGCATGATTAAGGAAAATTTAGCCAGAGTCCGAGAAGAAATCGCCGTTGCTTGCCGTTTGGCTGGGCGTAACCCTCAAGAGATAACGCTTGTTGGCGTGACCAAATTCGCGTCCTTGGAAGCGATCCAGGAAGCGATCAGCGTCGGATTGACCGACATTGCGGAGAATAGAGTTCAGGAAGCTGAAAAGAAATTTCCGCCTTTGCTGGCCGCCAACCCCGGCGTGCGTCGTCATTTGATCGGCCATCTGCAAACCAACAAAGCCAAAGATGTTATTCAGGTTTGCGATCTGATCCAGTCCGTCGACAGTTTAAAGCTCGCGAGTGAGTTGGAAAAGCACGCGGTTAAGCAAAATAAAACTATTAATATCTTTGTGCAGTTTAATACAGCCGAGGAGCCGCAAAAGTTCGGTGCCCGCAAAGAAGAAGCTTTGCCGTTGATCGAGGCTATCGGCCAACTCGCGCACGTGCGCATCATGGGCCTTATGGCCATGGCGCCTTATACGGAAGATCAAGGCATTATCCGACGGGCATTTGCGGACTTGCGCGGGATCCGCGATCAGATCGTCAAAAATTTTTCCGGCAATGAAAAGATCCAGATGAAATATTTGTCCATGGGCATGAGCGCGGATTACCGCATCGCGATCGAAGAAGGGTCGAACATGATCCGCGTCGGCAGTGCTATTTTTAAAGAGGCGTACGTGGAGCAGCCGTAAATAGCTGTAAGCTATAAGTCGTAAGCTGTAAAAATTAAAATTTATAACTTAAAGCTTACAGCTTATAGCTTATAACCCAATCTTGAGGTTTTTAATATGAAGAAACTAGGCTTAATAGGCGGCGGAAATATGGGCGAGGCGATCATTGCCGGAACCCATAAAAAATATAAAGTGTCGGTCTGTGAAGCGAACGCGACACGCGCCAGCTATTTGAAGAAAAAGTATCGTGTTACCGTCAATGATCTGACCGCGGTCGCTAAGAAGTCCGATGTCATCATCCTTGCGGTCAAGCCTCAGGATTTTGTCGAAGTTCTAAACCGACTGACAGGCATCAGCCTGAAAGGCAAGATCATTGTTTCCATCGCCGCCGGAATTACAGCTGCTTTTATCGAAGAGCATTTGGGGAAGAAGGTCAAGGTCGTGCGCACCATGCCCAACATGCCGGCGTTGATCGGCGAGGCTATAACCGCGGTGTGCCAAGGAAAATTTGCGAGCGCGCAGGATGTCAAAACCGTGTGCGCCATTTTAAGCGGCATCGGTGAGACCGTTGTCGTTAAAGAAAATCAGATGGATGCCATAACTGCCACGTCCGGCAGCGGCCCGGCGTACGTGTTCCTGTTTGTCGAATGTTTTGTGAACGCGGCCAAGAGTTTGGGGTTATCGCCTGCTCAGGCCAAGGATCTGGTTTATAAGACGCTTACCGGCAGTGTCCACTTATTAGAGAAGGCAGGCGATGACGCGGCAACCCTGCGTGCCAAAGTGACTTCCAAAGGCGGGACCACGCAGGCGGCCATGGATGTTTTTTGGTCGAATCAAATCGAAAAGATATTTGTGAAAGCTTTGACCGCTGCCCGCAACCGCGCGCGGGAATTGGCGAAATAATTAAAACTCAGCTATCCGGAATTTCCGGATAGTTGTAAATAAACAAGAGCATTGTCACACATCATTAATTGAATTATGAAGAACATTGATACAAATGTAAAAAATGCCATCGTTTTTCGTCCTAAAGGAAGCAAGGTGGCTTTTGAGGTTAAATTAAAAGATGAAACTGTGTGGCTGGCTCAGGCGCAGATGGCACAGTTGTTTCTTACAGAACGAAGCGTAATTACTAAGCATATTCATAACATACTGAATTCTAGAGAGCTTATGGAAAATTCAGTATGTGCATTTTTTGCACATACTGCGGTAGATGGGAAGAGTTATAACACTGCTTTTTATAATTTAGACATGATCATATCTGTTGGCTATCGCGTCAATTCTAAAAGAGGCACGCAATTTCGTATCTGGGCAACCAATATTTTAAAACAGCATTTGATCAGGGGGTTTACCGTCAATGACAAGCGCCTTAAGGAACAATCAGCCAATTTAAAGAGCCTTCAAAGAACCGTTCAAATGTTGGCCAATTTGAGCGAACGCAAAGCGCTGACGAGCGATGAAGCCAGAGATCTTTTTCATGTTATTCGCGACTACAGCTATGGCCTGGATGTTCTGGATGATTATGATCATGGACGTACTAGGATCAAATCAGCCACCAGAAAAGAAAGTTATCAATTAACGTATGATGACGCGGTCGGCCTTATCGAACAAATGCGCCGAAAATTCGGCGGCAGCGGTTTGTTCGGCAAAGAAAAGGATGCTTCTTTTAAAAGCTCATTAGGGGCGATCTATCAGACATTCGGCGGCAAAGACCTTTATCCAAGCGTCGAAGAAAAAGCGGCGAACCTTCTTTATCTTGTGGTTAAAAATCATTCCTTTGTTGACGGTAACAAGCGTATTGCCGCCGCATTGTTCGTGTGGTTTCTGGACAAGAACAAGCTGCTTTATAAGGCTGACCACAGCAAACGTATTGCGGACAATGCGTTGGTTGCGATCACTCTCATGATCGCGGAAAGCCAGCCGAAAGAAAAAGATGTGATCGCGGCCTTGGTTGTCAATTTGATCAATAAACTGAATTAATGAATTCGCGCCGTTCCGCACGAATTCATCCGGCAGGGGATAATTGTTGCCCGCGGGCAACAATTCAAAAGTCGGGCGCGGGAATTGGCAAAGTAATAGGTAAGAGAGTAAAAATATGGAAAAAAATTTGAGCATGATTAATCCAAATGTCATTAATCTTTCTCAACATACACGTTTCGTATCTGTTGGAACGGTTTATTATAAAGTTCAGGATGGAGATTTTAATCCGCTTAACGCCACAGGGCAAGAAGGTAGATGTTCCAAGAATCTTAACGGTCTTTCCCCGCAAAAATATCAAGAATTTTCCTCGATTGGTATGGGAGCTAAAGTTGGTACAGGAGCGGTTTATGTCGCGGAATCCTTACCTACTGCATTCATAGAAGCGAGGCAATCTACGAAGCGTTCATACAATAATTTGAAAGCCTATAAAATTATAGTGCAAGATTCTATTGCATTTGTTGATTCAGATTCGATTTGTGAATCTGAAGGTGTGGGTAAACCTTATACGAGGCCGAATAAACGAGAGGAATATTTTCATGGTTTTTATGGTTTGAGGGTCAAGGCTTTTCGTTATCAAAGCGCTCAAGATCCTTCGGGACATTGTGTTGTTCTCTTCCCGGACAATATTCCGTCCTATCCAAAGGGATTTGATTATAAAGAATGTTCAAAGGAAGAAATTATGGGTGCTTTAGCAACAATTAATGCATCAACAGTTTAGAAAGATAAATTTATGGCAACAGTCGGAATTATAGGCGGCAGCGGGTTGTATCAGATTGATGAGATTAATTATCGTGCCAACATTTATGGGATGAGGCTTGGGGTGGAGGCGATTATTTTGGTTTTTACTGAATTAAAGGGGCATAATATTTAGTTTGGAAACAAGCATTGCGTCCCCATAAGTTCCAAAGCCACTGGTTGCAGTGAAGGTTTATTTTATGTATGAAAAGAAGCTTCAAAAAGAGCTTATTGCGAAAATAAAAATTTTTAAAGCCCTTCAAGTTAAAGCGGACGGCTTGATGGAATTGGACGCTTCGGATAATGTGCTTAATGAGGATGACGAAGAATTTCAAGAAGCCATGAGAGAGCTCATTGCTTTGGATGAACAAATAAAAGAATTAAAAATAAGCACCATATATTGCCCATTAGTAGGAGAACCGGAAGAGTTAAATATTGGATATGGAGCGCGTCCAAGTTATGTGCCATTTCTGCTTTCGACCGGTAAAACTGAAATGGGTTATCTGGGCACGGAAAAAACCATAGAAAAACATCTTGAGAATGAGTTGGCATCTTTTAGAGAAGATATGAAACGACGGGTTGCGTTGATTGGCTCTTTACATTTGACCGCAGAATTGCCTCCAAGAAGTCGGGAAATATACAGACAGATTGTTAAGAGTTTTATTTTTGGTATATTCGACGGTAGCTGTGTTCTTTGTAGAGCTTTGATAGAGCAGCTAGCTAAGCGTTATATTGTTTTTAATGATATGGAAGTTCTGCTTGAAGGAAAAAAGAGAAGCGAGAAAAGTCCGGGCATAATAGAAATATTAAGTCAAAAATTGCAGGTGGATAACTCGGTTATTAAGCTTTATGGAGAGATAGCGTCAAAGGCTGATAATATTTTACATAAAGATCATATCCGAGCTTCTGAAGAAGAAACGCTAAAAATTATCCAGAAAACACAAAAACTGGTTAGCAAATTTCCTAAAATGGCTTGAATTAAAGGGCACAATATGGCTACAGTCGGGATTATAGGTGGAAGCGGGTTGTATCAGATCGACGGGATCAAGAACGTCAAGGAAGTGGCAGTCAAGACTCCTTTTGGTTCGCCGTCGGATAAGTTCATCACCGGCACGCTGGAGAATACGCCCGTTGTATTCCTACCGCGGCATGGACGCGGGCACCGCATCAGCCCAAGTGAGATCAATTACCGCGCTAACATTTACGGGATGAAGAAACTTGGGGTGGAGGCGATCATTTCGATTTCTGCTTGCGGGAGTTTGAAGGAAGAGTATAAACCTATGGATTTTTTGGTGCCGGATCAATTCCTCGATCGCACCCGCGGACGCGTTTCCACATTTTTTACTGACGGCATCGTAGCACACGTGGCGTTCGCTGATCCTGTTTCAGCCGAGATCGCCGACACCATTTACGCGTCAGCCAAGAAATTGAATTTGCGCGTTCATAAAGGCGGGACGTACGTTAATATGGAAGGCCCGCAATTTTCAACTAAAGCAGAATCCAAACTTTACCGCAGTTGGGGCATGGATGTGATCGGCATGACGAACATGACCGAGGCCAAGCTCGCGCGCGAAGCGGAAATCTCTTACGCGACGCTGGCCGCGGTCACTGATTATGACTGCTGGCATCCGTCGCACGATTCGGTGACGCTTGAGATGATCATCGAATATTTGAACAAGAACGTGGCTAACGCGAAAGCGATTCTAAAGGCAGCTATCCCCATCGTTGGAAAAATGAAGAAATTCAGCGCGTCAGACGCGCTTAAATTTGCGATCATAACCTCGCGCGATAAGATTCCCGTGAAGAAAAAGAAAGACTTGGAAATTATTATTGGAAAATATTTATAATGTCATTGCGAGCGACCACAGTCGCGAAGCAATCTCTTCCGCTAGATTAGAGATTGCTTCGTCGCCTGAGGGCTTCTCGCAATGACGAGTAATGATTATATGTCCTCATCCCACGACTATCAGAAAACTCTCAACCTTCCCAAGACTGATTTTTCGATGAAGGCTGGGCTCGCCCAAAAAGAGCCGCTGATGTTGAGCGATTGGTCGACGAAGGAGATCTACGCGAAGATCCGCCAGAAGTCGCAGGGCCGTAAATCCTTTATCCTGCACGATGGCCCGCCGTATGCCAACGGCAATATCCACATCGGCCACGCCCTCAATAAAATTCTAAAAGACATCATCGTCCGTTACAAAACGATGAAGGGATTCGACAGCCTTTACGTTCCGGGCTGGGATTGCCACGGGCTTCCCATTGAGCATCAGTTATTAAAAGATCTGAAAATTAGCAAATCCGAAGTGGAATGCGTAGCGTTCCGCAAAAAAGCGCACGATTACGCGATGAAATACGTCGACATTCAGCGTGAAGAGTTCAAGCGTTTGGGAATTTTCGGCGAATGGGAGAAGCCATATTTGACGCTCGCGCCGGAATACGAATACTGGATCTTAAAGTCGTTGGCGGAATTAAATAAAAAAGGCTACGTGTACCGCCGGTTAAAGCCGGTTAACTGGTGCTTTAACTGCGAGACCGCGTTGGCCGAAGCAGAAGTCGAATACGAAAATCATTCTTCGCCGACGGTGTATGTCAAATTTCCAGTCAATAATCCAGAAGTTTTGGGCTTGTCTAAAGGAAAAAAAGTTTCGCTCTTGGTTTGGACAACAACGCCCTGGACGCTGTTGGCCAATGTTGCGGTCGCGGTGAATTCGAAATTTGAATATTGTTTGGTTGAAGATAAAAATGAAGTATTAATTATAGAGAAGACAAGATACCCAGTTGTTTTTTCAAAGCATTTTGAGTTTGATAAGGGAAGTGAAAAGATTGATTATGATTCCCCGTCATCACTTAAAACTGTTTTAGGTTCAGATTTAACCAAGTTGACCTATACACATCCTTTTGGCAAAAAGCAGAATTGTCCCGTTGTCACAGCTGATTATGTCACGAAAGAGGATGGTACGGGTTTAGTTCATATTGCGCCTGGTCATGGTCAGGAAGATTATCAGGTGGGTGTTCAGTATAAATTGGATGTCCTCATGCCGGTCAACAGCAGAGGTGTTTTCACCGACGATGGAGCGCCTTTTGCCGGGGAACATGTTTTTAAAGCCAATCCGCTAATTATTGAAGATTTTAAAAATAGAGGTTTGTTATTTGCTCATCAGGATATTCAGCATTCTTATCCGCATTGCTGGCGCTGCAAGAAGCCCATTATTTTTCGGGCGACGGAGCAGTGGTTCTTAAGCATTGACCATCAGGGATTGCGCACGAAACTCAAAGAAGCGATCCAGACGCAAGTCAAATGGATCCCGGAAGCGGGCGAGGAGCGCATCTTGTCGATGGTCTCGACGCGGCCGGATTGGTGCCTGTCCCGTCAGCGTTATTGGGGCGTGCCGATCCCTGCGTTGGTTTGTCATGGATGCAAGGACCAACAAAAATTATTTTCGGTTGTCATCGAACATTTGGCGGATCTTGTCAAAAGCCACGGCAGCGACATCTGGTTTGAGAAAGACGTGAAAGATCTCTTGCCGCCGGATTTCATTTGTCCGGATTGCGGCAAGGCTGATTTTCAAAAGGCGAACGACATTCTCGACGTGTGGTTCGATTCCGGCGTCAGCCATCAGGCGGTCTTTCACACGCTCATCCAAAAAGATCTGCCCGCGGATATGTATCTCGAGGGATCTGATCAGCATCGTGGATGGTTTCAATCGTCCTTGATTCCGTCGGTCGCTATCGACGGCCGGCCACCTTATCGCAACGTATTAACCCACGGGTTTGTGGTGGACGGGCAAGGCCGCAAGATGTCAAAATCTTTGGGCAACGTCATGGCGCCTCAGGAGATCATTCAAAATTTCGGCGCTGATATTTTGCGCCTGTGGGTTGCCTCCAGTAGTTACAACGATGACGTGAGGATCTCCAAAGAGATCATTGACCGCCTGGTGGACGGTTACCGCAAGATCCGTAACACGATCCGCTATCTTTTGGGCAACCTGGATGGATTTAATCCGGATGTTAACGCAGTCCCGTACGCTAAATTATTCGACGTGGACCGTTGGGCGCTCAATGCTTTGGCCAAAATGATGGAAGAGGTCAATGAAGGTTACGAGCAATATGATTTCGTGAAGGTTTATAAAACGATCCACGCGTTCTGCAATGAGGATCTCTCGAGCATTTATCTTGACATCTTAAAAGATCGGTTATATACTTCTGCGGCTCAGTCGCTGGAAAGGCGTTGTGCGCAGACGGTTCTCTATCATATTCTCGACGTGCTGGTTCGCGTGACCGCTCCGATCGTGTGTTTTACTTCCGATGAGATTTTTTCGCTCATGGCCAAAAGTTCAAACCATGCCGGGGCTTTATCCGCGCATCTTTTGGAGTGGCCCCAGATCGATCCCGAGTGGAGATCCACCGCCGTTGAAGAACAATTTGCCGTTCTCATGCAATTAAGGCCGTATGTTTTAAAAGCTTTGGAAGAAAAACGGCGGACGGGGGCTATAGGCAGTTCCCTGGAAGCGAAAGTGATCTTTGAAACCGCGAGTGATCGCGATGAGGCGTACCTTAAAAGCCATACAGCTATTATCCATTCCATTTTTATCGTTTCACAGGTTGAAGTTAACCGCGTTAGCGAAGTCAGCGGCACTGTCAATGAGGAACACAACAAGACGCGTATTATAATAGAGAAGGCAGACGGACAGAAATGCGCGCGCTGCTGGAATTACAAAACTGATGTGGGCCGTAACCATGAACATCCGGCGCTTTGCGATTTTTGCGTGCGGGTCATCAAAGAAATTGGAGTAGGGGCGTAATGAATTACGCCTTTATTAGGCTTGTCATAACAGTCATTACGTAAGGAGTCGTGAATGCCAAACAAAAAAGCGAGCGCCAAGAAATTTGACCAGTATAAAAAGGCTCTGCTTGAGATCAAAGACCAGGTCGCCAGCGATCTTAAGAAGATGAACGACGAAAACACCAATCATAACGGTAACGGGGCGGGTGATATTTCCGGGCATGCGCTTCATATGGCGGATGTGGCAACCGATATGTACGACCGCGAATTCAATCTGGGACTCGCCTCCAACGACCGTGAAACGCTGACGAGGGTCAATGACGCTTTGCAGCGCATTGGCGAAGGTAATTACGGTTTATGCACGCAGTGCGAGAAATCGATCGCAGTCGCCAGGCTCAAGGCTATTCCTTATGTGGAAACCTGCGTCAAGTGCCAGGAAGCAATGGAAACTAAACGCCGTTGATGAACTTTTCTTTGATTAACGACAAATCTCCCAATACTGCTATCAACAATTAGGGAGATTTGTCGTTTTGTTTTATAGGAAGAAGTTCATCAACAACTTACCCCTTCATAACTTATGTACCAACAAATCCGATCACACGTTGATATTTTGATCTCCGTTATTACGGTTTGCCTTCTTGTCATTTCCGACCGCTTGACAAAAATATTTTTTTCAAAACTTCTTGCCGTCGGGGAGACGATCCCTGTCATTAAAAACGTTTTTCATTTCACGCTTGTTCATAACACTGGCATGGCCTTCGGCCTTTTTAAGGACCATGGGATCGTTTTTATCATCGTCCCGGTCATCGCCGTGGCGCTTTTGGTTTACAACATCTATTATTACCGTGAGAACGAGAATTTAAGCCGCAGTTATATCTTTGCTTTTTCTTTGATCCTGGGCGGGGCTATCGGCAATTTGTTCGACCGGATCTTCGCCGGCCATGTCATTGATTTTATCGATCTGCGCGTTTGGCCGGTCTTTAATATCGCGGATTCCGCCATCACCATCGGCGCTGTCATCATTTTGATCAAGTGCATTCCGTTGTCAGTTAAGGAAAAGTAGCAAATTCCAACACTAATGTCATTCCCACGCAAGTGGGAATCCATTATGGATGCCCGCTGGAGTTTACCTCGTGAATGGATCCCCGCTTTTGCGGGGATGACATTACATGGGGTGGGCATGACACACAGAAGAATCCCATGTACCCCATCCTTTTTATCATCGGCCCTTTAACGATTTATTCCTTCGGCTTCATGCTGGCCATCGCCGTGGTGGTTTGTTCCTATCTGATGAGCCGCGACGCCGAGAAGATCGGCATCGTCAAAAATGCGGCTTACGATTTTGCGTTTTGGGTGGCGCTGGCAGGCGTTCTTGGCTCAAGGCTTTTTTACATTGTTCTTAATCTTGATTATTTTATTGAAAATCCGTCGGAACTGCTGCAGCTGCAGCACGGTGGCCTGGCGTGGCAGGGAGGGCTGATCCTGGGCGGCATCAGCGCTTATATTTATTTAAGGAAGAAAAATCTTCCGGTCTTGAAGTTTCTGGACCTGGCGGTCCCGTACGCGGCCTTGGGCCAGGCCATCGGCAGGATCGGATGTTTTTTAAACGGATGCTGCTACGGCAAGCCAGTGGCCTGGGGATTATATTTTCCTGTCCATGACGCTCATCTTCACCCGACGCAGATTTATGAAAGCATCGGGCTCGTCATTGTTTTTTTCATCTTGAAGTTTTTGAATAAATCCAGACCAACGCCGGGGCGCGTGTTGACCGTCTACTTTATGCTTGCCGCGTCGTTACGTTTTACCGTTCAGTTCTTCCGGTACGATGATGAACCGGCCTGGATGGGCCTGGGTATTTTTCAATGGATATGCCTGGCTGTTTTTACGGCGGCATTGGTTTTCTTCTTTTATTTAAAAAATCGATCTTCAAAGGCGTCATGATCAAACATAACCTCGTCGTTGATGAAGAGAGCGCACATTTACGATTGGACGTCTTTCTCACCCAGCAGCTTGCGGACCTTCCGTCGCGCACGTTCATCCAGCGCCTGATCGAGGCAGGCCGCGTTCTGGTCAATCAAAAACAAGAGAAGACCCGCTATAAGGTTGCCGTTGGAGATAAGGTCGCGCTGGAATGCCCCGACGATCTTATCCCTAACGATGAACTTAAACCTGAGAATATCCCGCTTAATATTTTTTATGAAGATGAAGCGATCGTGGTCATCAATAAGCCGTCGGGCATGACCGTTCATCCAGCGACCAGCAATTATACCGGGACGCTGGCCAACGCCCTTTTGTATCATTTCAAAAAACTTTCGGATGTCAATGCCGGACGGCCGGGGATCGTTCACCGGCTGGATAAAGAAACCTCGGGGCTTATTGTCGTTGCCAAAACCAACCAGGCGCATGCCCGCCTGGGCCGGCAGTTTGAAAAACATACCGTCATCAAAAGATATTTGGCGATCGTCCAGGGCGTGGTCCCTTTTGACCAGGGGAAAGTGGAAGCGCCTCTTAAACGCCATGTGAAATATCACGACATGCGCCAGGTGGCGGCCCAGGGAGAGGGCAAAGATGCGTTGACATTTTACGAGATCCTTAAACGATTCAGCAAGACGACGTTGGTCGCGCTTTATCCTCAAACCGGCAGGACCCATCAGCTGCGCGTGCATATGAAACATCTGGGTCATCCAATCCTGGGGGATGATAAATATGGTCATAAAGAATCATTTGTGCGTCTGGCTCTGCACGCGCAAGCCATTGCCTTTGAACATCCTGTCAGCCGTCAGTTCGTGGAATTCTCATCGCTTCCCCCGAAGGAATTTTTAAACTATGGTTAATATCGTTGCAGTCGAGCCACCGGAGGGGCGAAGCAATCGCCAAGCCTTTGGGATTGCTTCGTCGCTCTTAACAAAAAAATTACGGGCTCCTCCCCGGCCTGCCACCTGGCCGCAGCCGGGGCAGGCGCAATGACGCGGTCGCAGAATAAGTTAGGGCTTTACTTGTTTGTTTTTTTTCATATAATGGAATTAATAATTCCATCGAATATTTATTATCATCCAGGAGATCATAAAGACTATGAATAACGCAGGCAAGACAATCACCATTTTTTTGGGCCTCATCGTTGTTTTATTGGTTTCCACCGCTTCCATCAGTATTTTTCTTTTAAACAAAGAAACCGAAAAACGCAAGGCCGTTGAAACTGAGCTCAATAAAGCCCAAGACTCGATCAGTAAATTGCAGGGTGACCTGAAAGTTTCCCAGAACAAAGCGTTCATTTTAGAGGAAAAGAACAAGGAAGCGGACACGCGCATCAATAGTTTGGAAGAGGAACTTGACGTCGAAAAAGGCTTGAAAGAAGCCATGAAGACGGAGAATGATAAACTTAAAACAGATTTGGACGCGGCCCAAGAAGACAAGGGCAAAATTCAAGCGGATCTGACCAAGCAGCTTGAGGAATCACAAGCCAAGGCCAAGGCAGTTGAGCAGGCATTGCAGGAACAGCAAAAGCGCGTCAAAGAATTAGAAGCAAAGGTTTCAGCACCAGAAAATGCGGGCGAGCAAAGCCTAGAAGTCGCTCCTGCTACAGCTCCTGCGGATAATTCAGCCGCTGCTGCGACGGAAAATAAAGATACGAAGACGGATGCTGATAAAAAAGTTGAACTCGATAAGATCGTTGTTAACGCCAACGGCTCGGTTAAGGGCCGCGTTTTAAGCGTTGATAAAGAAACGGAATTTATTATTTTTGATATGGGCGCTAAAAGCGGCATTAAGCAGGGCGACGTGATGTCTGTCATGCGCGGGGATGATTATATGGGCGATGTCAAAGTTTCCCGCGTTCAGGATGAAATGTCAGCGGCCGATCTTATACCTCCGTTTTCCAGCCGTATGGTCCGCAAGAATGATTCAGTCGTACCGAAGCAATAAAATCAATTATAAGAAGTTGGAAAATAGAAGATGGAAAATCGATGGTAGTTTGGATTCGAACGGGGATATTCGTTCGGCATAACCTCAACCATCTATCCTTCATTTTCTATTTTTCTAAAATATCAAATCCATGATCCTCCACATCAAACCCACACCGCATCTTAAGGGAACCGTTGATCTTCCCGCCTCAAAATCCTATTCCATCCGCGCTTTTATCGTTGGTGCTTGTGGGGGGGAATCGCAGATCATTAAACCTTCCAACTGCGATGATGCGCTGGTGGCCATGCGCGTGGCGCGCGCGTTAGGCTGCCGGATCCAGCACAAGAAAGATAAATGGATATTAAAGGCGTTTGACGGATCTTCGCGTGTTCGAACAATTTCCGTCGGAGAATCCGGAACTGTTCTGCGTTTGTTTTTGCCTTTGTTATCCGTCCATGTCTCCAAAGCGGTGGTGACCGGCGAGGGGACTTTGATTGGCCGGCCGAATACGCATTTGTTGCAGGCGCTGCGCCGTCAGGGATTGAAGATCCATGGGGCTGGCGATCAAGAGTCAGTGCCGATCCGGTTTTTAGGCGGAGCGATCAAACCAGGAACGATCACGATCAATGGAAGTCTAAGTTCACAATTCGTTTCCGCGTTTTTGATTGCTTGTCCGGTTTTATCGAAAGATTCTCTTGTCACGGTCAAAGGCAAAAAGATCGTTTCCAAAGATTACATTACTATGACGCTGCAGGTATTAAAGAAGGCTGGAGTGCGTATCACGACCCGCGGCCAGAGGTCTTATGTGATCCGGGGACGGCAAAAATTCAAAGGCCTTAAAAATTTTATTGTTCCTTCTGACTACGGCCTGGCCGCTTTTTTAATGGCAGCCGGGTGCGTTGTAGCGTCGGACATCCGGTTGAACGGATATTTTAACGACCGTTTTATTCAGGCGGATGGACACATCCTGGATTTTTTAAGAAAGATGGGCGCAAAATTCACGCGTACCCGCCAAGCCATCCGTTTGAGAGGCCCGTTCATGTTAAGAGGCGGCGTTTTTTCTTTGCAGGATTGTCCGGATTTGGTTCCCATCATGGCAGTCTTGGCGTTGTTTGCCCAAGGCCGCACCGTGCTTAAAAATATTCACCATGCGCGCGCAAAGGAATCTGACCGTATCAGTGACCTTCGCCATGAGCTTTTGAAAGTTGGCGCGAAAGTGGAAGAGAAGACGAGCGCGCTTATCATTCACCCGTTGACAAACCCGAAGGCTGGAGTGACGCTGGACCCGCATCACGATCACCGGCTAGCCATGGCCTTTGCAGTCTTGGGATTAAAGGTGGGGGCAAGCGTCAAAGATATCGAATGTTGCCGAAAATCTTACCCGGATTTCGTGCGCGATTTTAAGGCGCTGGGAGCGTTGGCTTCTGTTGCTCTTAAGCGTTAAACTTTTTTGTCGACAGACACTTATTCTTCTTCGCATTAGCAATGGCTCGCGATGTGTCCTCCTTCGCTAAAGCTTCGGAGCGATTGCTGCGAAGTTTTAACGAAGCAGAACTTCGAAGCAATATTCTGCTTTTTGAGGAATCATTGCTGCGAAGCTGAATCATGGATTTGTTTCTAGAGCGAAGCAGAATAGGCGTTTTTGCTGCTGCTGCAAAATTTGGGTTGACAGTCATTTTCTTTTCCTTTATTATTGTCTTTATTCAATTTAGGAAAAATTTCGTTTTACAGTTATTGTGACATACGCAAAAGTAATGTCATTCCCACGAAAGTGGGAATCCACAGGAATTTTATTTGGATGCCCGCCTGCGCGGGCATGACATTTCCCGAAAGACAGCATGTTCCAGCAGATCCGCAAAGCCTTTAAGCGCGTCATTGATTCCGTCCTCGGTTTAATTTCTAAAGATATGGGTATCGACTTAGGTACCGCCAACACCCTGGTGTACGTTCGGGGTGAGGGGGTTGTTTTGTGCGAACCTTCGGTTGTTGCCATTGAGAAAGATACAAATCGTGTGGTGGCGGTTGGTGAAGAAGCCAAAAAAATGCTGGGCCGCACGCCCGGTTCCATCGTTGCGATCCGTCCTATGAAAGACGGTGTCATCTCAGATTTTGAAGTGACTGAGGCGATGCTTAAATATTTTATCCGTAAAGTCCAGCCCCGCCGGTTTTTTAGCCCGCTCATCGTTATCGCTATTCCGTCCGGTATCACTGAAGTTGAAAAACGCGCGGTCATCGATTCTGCCATTCATGCCGGTGCGCGCGAGGTCATTTTGATCGAGGAGCCGAAAGCGGCTGCGATTGGGGTCGGTCTGCCGGTGTACGAACCCATCGGTAACATGATCATCGACATTGGCGGCGGTACCACGGAATTTGCGGTCATTTCATTAGGCGGTATTGTTTATGCCAAGTCGATCCGTATTGCCGGCGATGAATTGGATATGGCCATCGTTGAGTATTTACGCAAAACTTACAATTTGATGATCGGTGAACGCACGGCCGAAGAGATCAAGATCCGCATCGGTTCCGCATATCCGTTGGAAGAAGAATTGAACATGGACGTGCGCGGCCGCGATCTGATTGCCGGGTTGCCCAAAACGATCAACATCACCTCCGTTGAGATCCGCGAAGCGTTGCATGATCCGGTACAGACGATCGTTGATGCTTCGAAATCAACGCTGGAGCACACGCCTCCGGAACTTGCCGCGGATTTGATCGACCACGGGATCGTTATGGCTGGCGGCGGCGCGCTTCTGCGCGGTTTGGACAAGCGTATCGCCGAGGAAACTGGTTTGGCTGTACACATCGCCGATGACCCTATGACCGCGGTCGTTATGGGAACAGGCGAGACCCTCAATATGCCGCACCATATGCGCCGGCGCCTGACCGTGCAGACAAAGCTGGATTTCTAAAATTCGGCGTCATTGTCAATGACGATAAGTAGGTCCATAGGAGACTATGGGCTTTTTTTTCGGGAAAATCGTCCTTTGATCATCAAGCGACTTTAAAGGATCAACGACGGCTATGGCTAAGAAAATATCCAAGAATTTTATCTACGTTTTTGTTTTTCTCATCCCGGTTTTTCTTTTGGTGGCTCGGCCGCCGTTTTTAAATTCCAAAAAGACCGCTGTGATGGAAATGTTCAGCGGCCCCTTGTCCTTCGTCATGTGGCCGGTTCGTGAATTAAAAAAAATCGTTTTTTATCATCAGACGTACGATGAGTACATAAAATTTAAAAAAGAAACGGATGGTTTAAGGGTGAAGATCGTTAATGCCCAAGAGATCATTTTAGAAAATAAACGCCTCACAAATCTTTTGGATTTAAAGCGCGACTTGCCTTATGCGTCGATTGTGGCAAGCGTCATCGGCCGTGATCCCAGCAACTGGAACGCGATGCTCATTATCAATAAAGGGCGTGCGGCCGGTATTAAAGTGGGGATGCCGGTAGTTAACACCGCAGGTGTCGTTGGAAAAGTGATCGAGGTAGGGGAGAATATTAGTAAGGTGATTTTGATCTCCGACCCGAACTTTAACGTGGCAGCCGTTACCCAGGATTCTCGTGAAAGCGGTCTTTTGAGCGGTACGTTGCAGGGATTTTGTCGTCTTAAGTATCTGCCGGAGGATGCTACCGTCAAGGTGGGAGAAAAAGTAGTAACATCTAAATTAAGTTCGACTTTTCCCGACGGTATTTTGATCGGGGCTGTTGTGAACGTTCATAACGAATCAAATACCACGGGTACGGAATGCCTGGTTAAACCGGCCATCTTACCGTCAAGGATTGAAGAAGTTTTGGTGTTAAAAAGATAACGTCATTGCGAGGAGCCCGCAGGCGACGAAGCAATCTCAAGCTATGCGATTGCTTCGCCCAAAAATCGGGCTCGCAATGACAAAATTTACTTATGTCTCGAAATGCGATCACAATACAGAATTTGGTAAAGGTTTACCGCAGTGGGACCAAGGCCTTAAAGGGCGTGGACCTTGAGGTTAAAGAGGGTGATTTTTTTGCCCTTTTAGGGGCCAACGGCGCAGGCAAGACCACGGTCATCGGGATCCTTACGGGGCTCGTCAATAAAACTTCCGGCAGCATCAAGATTTTCGATTACGACATCGACAAGGATTTTAATAAGGCCAAGAAGCTCATCGGTGTTGTCCCTCAGGAATTCAATTTCAACATGTTCGAAAAAACACAGGACATCGTCGCGACCCAGGCCGGTTATTTTGGAATCGATTGGCCGGTGGCGATCAAAGAAACCGAAGTCATCCTCAAACGTTTGAACCTTTGGGAAAAAAGGAACACGCCTGCCCGGAGCCTTTCCGGCGGGATGAAGCGCCGCCTCATGATCGCCCGCGCGCTCGTTCATAAACCGAAACTTTTGATCCTCGATGAGCCGACCGCCGGGGTGGACGTTGAGTTGAGGATCGGTATGTGGGAATATCTTAAAGAGATCAACGCGCAGGGGACGACCATCCTTTTAACGACGCATTATTTGGAAGAGGTCGAACAGATGTGCCGTTACGCCGCCATTATTAAAGATGGTGAGATCGTTAAACAGGATAGCGTGCGCAATCTGACGCGCATACTTCAAGAAGAAACATATGTCGTGACCGTCGTGGAAATGAAGCCGCTGGATTCTGTACAATCTTACCGGCCTGTCGTGGCTGATCAGAATACGCTTGAAGTTGAGATCACCCGCAAAGAAGATCTGAATGCTCTGATCACAAAATTGATGGCCGCGGGATTTGTGATCACGGATATTCATCCGAAAAGCCGGCGGTTGGAAAAATTATTTTTAAAATTACTGGCGAAAAATTAGAGTCCTTGCGAGGCCCTCAGGCCGAAGCAATCCCATCCGCCGATGTTTGCGATTGCTTCGCCCTTCGCCCGTTATCGCCGATAGGGCTCGCAATGACGGATTATCTTATGAATGACTCCTGGATATCGCTTAAAACCATTGTCAGAAAAGAAGTGACGCGGATCCTGCGCATCTGGACGCAGACCTTGATTCCGCCTGTTATCACGCAGAGTTTGTATTTTGTGATCTTTGGCAAATTCATCGGCTCCCGGGTCGGCGAGATCGACGGGGTCAGTTATATGTCGTTTATTGTGCCCGGGCTTGTGATGATGGCGGTGATCACCAATGCTTATACCAATGTGGTGAGCTCTTTTTTTGGCGCCAAATTCCAGCGCAATGTCGAGGAGATCATGGTTTCCCCAACGCCGAGCTGGGTCATCCTGGCCGGCTATGTCATCGGGGGAGTTCTTCGCGGGATCAGCGTCGGCATTCTGGTTTTTTTGGTTTCGTGTGTTTTCACCAGGCCGGTCATTCATAGTTTCAGCATTATCATGCTTTTTGTTATCCTGACATCCATCTTATTTTCATTGGGAGGGTTCACCAACGCGATGTTCGCCACCAAGTTCGACGACGTGGCGATCGTTCCCACATTCATCCTGACGCCTTTGACCTATTTGGGCGGGGTATTTTATTCGATCCACAGCCTGCCCGCGCTTTGGCAGAACGTTTCAAAGTTGAATCCCATTTTATATATGGTCAATGGGTTTCGTTACGGATTTTACGGAACCTCCGACGTGCATGTGGGATTAAGCGCGCTGATGCTTGTTGCGATGATCGGCATCCTTACGATGGTTAATCTTAGATTTCTGGAAAAAGGCGTGGGATTGAGATCTTAGGTTTGCGTCATTGCGCCTGCCCCGGCTGCGGCCCCTGGCCTGCACCATGGCGCAGCCAGGGCAGGCAGGTGGCAGGCCGGGGAGCGAAACCTGCGTTTAGTTACGTGTTGAGCGAAGCAATCCCAGCATCGGATGAGATTGCTTCGTCGCCATCCGTAAATGCAGGCTCCTCGCAATGACGAGAATTTGTACAGCAATGGTGTTATTTAATTTCTTAACTAACAAGGAGGAAGTATGGAAGGTATTAAGAATTATTTTTTGGCTGTTTCGTTTTTGACCGGGGCACTGGCGCTTCCGCTCTGTGCGCATGCGGCGGATGAATATGCGATTGACAAAACGCATTCCACGTTTGGATTTTCCGTCACACATCTGATGGTGAGCAAAGTCCCCGGGCAGTTCAATGAGTATGACGGCAAAGTTATTTTTGATGCGAATGACCTGGCGGCGTCCAAGATTGACGTCACCATTCAGACAGCCAGTATTAACACGAATGTCGAGAAGCGCGATGCACATTTAAAAACTGTGGATTTCTTCGACGCTGAAAAATTCTCAACGATCACGTTCGTCAGCAAAGCGATCGCCAAGGAAGGCGATCAATATAAAGTTACCGGTGATCTGACCCTTAAAGGCGTGACCAAGGAAATAGCGTTCCCGGTCACTATTGCCGGTCCGGTCAAAAGTCCGAAAGGTGATGCAGTTATCGGTATCGAGGCGAGTTTCAAAATTAACCGCCAGGATTACGGGATTACTTGGAACAAGGCTTTGGATAACGGCGGTTTCATGGTCTCTGATGAGGTCAACGTTAACATCAGCGTAGAAGCTCATAAGAAATAAATGGATAGATCGAGCGTCATTGCGAACCCCGCCTCAGCGGGGTGAAGCAATCTCAAAACGATGGGATTGCTTCGCCTGCGGGCTCGCAATGACGCACACTTTTCAAGCAAGCGTTTTCCTGCCACCCATCCCAACCTCTTGTTTCGCATATGGTTGATGCTATAGTTGAATTGGTAGAACAGGTCTAGGCGATGCGTCAATATGTGTGGTGTTAAAATTTAAATACGTTCTTTCAAATCAAGATGGGAATGCTTCAGGCCGTAAGAAGGTAAAGGCTCTGGATGACAACCCGCGTTTATATGGGAACCTTAAATCCAGATTGCGTTCAGAGCGATCTGGATTTTTTATTTCGCCACAGAGGTGGCGAAATAAAGGGAAAGATATGACGGTCGGGCCATGAGGAATCGTTCCCCATGAACCGTTTTAAATAGCCGTCCAAAGGAGGGGATGCGGTTATGGATACCATCCTAACGTCAGTGAAGGACATGTTTGCAACGGTTACAGGATATCTTCCGACATTGTTCATGGTGTTGGGGACTCTTGTGGTCGGGTTGGTCGCGGCCCGCGTGATCAGCAAACTGGTTGCCCGGTTGTTCAAGGAAATCTACTTTGATACCTTGTGCCATCATCTAGGGTTAGCCGGTGTTCTTCGCAAAGGCGGAATCAAAAAAACACCCAGTGAAGTGGTGGGTTGTTTGCTTTATTGGGTCATTATGATCATGGTTTTGACGACGAGCGTCAAGGTTTTCGGCCTTACTTTGGTCGATGAGATGCTCAACCGCCTGTTCAGTTATGTCCCGAGCGTTATTGGCGCAGTCTTTGTCTTGACCTTTGGTATGATCCTGGGGAATTTTATCTCCAGCCTGGTCAAGATCGTCGCCAGCAACACGGACATCCCGAGGCCCGATATCATGGGAATGTTGACCAAATACGCCATCGTTATTTTTGCGGTCACCATTTTTATTCATGAGATCGGTTTAGGGGTGCTTTTGACGGGGACAAGCGTTAACATCATCTTTGGCAGCGTCTGTTTGGCGCTCGCCATCTCGTTCGGTCTGGGTGGTCGTGATACAGCGGCTCGTTATATAGACAAGCTAAGAAAATAAGCCGTTTTTTGTATGTGTGTACACAGGGCAGCGTTAAAACCGTTGCCCTGTTTTTTGTATGATACGCCGGCAGAAGGCCGGCAGAAGGCCTCGAAAAATCAGGCCTCGAAAAATCAGTTGTGTGGAAAATAGATTATGCTATACTATAGCAACTTTTGGAATTGATTGACCTTTCCTTATCCAATGTCAAATCTCTGCCTATTAGCGACGGAATTCGGAGATTTGACATTTCGTTTGGTAAGAAGAAGGTCAATCATGGATCTTTGAACGCACTTCTATGGATAATCTGCACGATAAAGGTCGCGAAAAGCGCCAATTCCCTCGATTTCCATTTAAACAAGCGGTAAAATTCCGGATCGGAGAGTACAGCTGCCCCGATGGCAGTTTGTCTAAGGATTTAAGCCGCGGGGGGATTTGCTTGACAGTCAATGAATTTGTGGCTGTCAAAAGTAACGTTGTTATTTATTTGCAGCTGAACAATGAATCAAGGCTTATTCAAATTCAAGGGACTGTTTCGTGGGTGCAAATTATCCCTGAGTCTGAACGTTGCCAGGTTGGTATTCGGTTCGTCCCCTTGGAGGAGTCTATTAAAAACGAAGTTAACCGGATTATCGTAGCTTTGCGTTAATCTAACGTGAGTTCGATATAAGAGACTTAATTTTATTGTCATTCCCGCGCAAGCGGGAATCCAAAAGCGAGTGGATACCCGCTTACGCGGGTATGACACAAATAAACGATATATCGAACTGACGTTAATCTATCCTAATAGTTTTGAAAGGAGTTAAGAAAGGTTATGGCCGAAGAAACAAAAATTGCAGTCGCAGAAGAGGTAAAGAACTGCCCTGCATGCAAAAAACCACTCAAGAAAGCGCGCCGTTTTTACCGCAACGGTGCTTATTATTGCAATAATAATTGCTTTAAGACAGTCCAGGCCAAAGCAGCTGATGCAGCCGCAACAGCAGCGGCGGAGAAAGTGGCAGCAACAGAGAAAGCAGCAGCAGAGAAGGTGGCGGCAGAGAAGGCAGAAGCAGAGAAGCCAGCAGCAGAGACCAAGGAGCAAGCGTGACCCATTCACGTCCTTCACCACAGGAACGCCGCCGCAGCCCTCGTTTAGACCATACGGTCCCGTTAAAACTTTCCAACGGCGACGTTGAGATCGTCACTGAAACCAGGAACGTGAGCTCGTCGGGTGTCTATTGCCGGGTCAATACCTATATTGAACCGATGACGAAACTTAAGATCCATTTGCTTTTACCTGTTAAGAAAAGCAACCGCATTTCGACCAAGCGGATATCCTGTCATGGGATCGTGGTGAGGACCGAATCTGTCCCCAATGAAGAATATTTTAACGCGGCGATTTTTTTTAATGATCTTCAGCCCAAGGATATTCAGGCGCTTGCTGATTTTGTAGAGCAGATGCTGGAAGAAAACAAGTCTCCTCGGGTTTAATGTTTTATTCTGCTTCGTCCCCGATCTGTTGTCGGGGACTTCGCAGCAATGATTCCTTGAGAAGCAGAATATTGCTTCCCTGGCCCGTCTTGCGGACGGTCCAGGACGGGCGAAGCACATCGCGGTTCATTGCTAATGCGAAGAAGAATAAAACGGAAATGAGCTATGGAAAGCACGGTTAGTTTAACGGTGACGCCTTTTCAGGCGATCCTGGCGCTGGTATTTCAGCTGTGGATGATCATTTTTCCGATCATGCTTATCCGTAAGATCAATTATCTGACGGACCTGTTGCAGGAACATCTGGATGGGCATCAGGAGAATTCTTAAAAAAGAGGCATGAGAGTCTTATGCCCGACTTACGAAGTGGGCAGCGTCCAATTCCGATCCTGTATGAGGATGATGTGTGCATCGCGTTTGACAAGCCGCCAGGGCTTCTGGTCACCCCTGCTGATGGAAAAAGCACGACGACGTTAACCGATATCGTGAACGAACAGTACGCCACCCCACAATCTTCACTTCATACCAACGACCAACAATTCCGCTTGCATCCTTGCCACCGTCTTGATAAAGACACTTCCGGCGTCATCCTTTATGCCAAAGGCAAAAAAAATCAAAAGATATTCATGGACGTGTTCAATCAAAAAAAAGTGCAGAAACATTACACCGCGTTCGTTCATGGGCGTTTGGATAAACCGCAAGGGGAGATCCGTTCGGCCATCCAGGATTTTTATCAAAAGAAATTTGCGAGCCGTTCTTCAGGCAAATCAGCTTTGACCCGCTACCGGGTGGTTGAAGCTCGTCGGGCTTTTAGTGTCGTTGATGTCTTGCCGGTCACTGGACGGACAAATCAGATCCGCATTCATTTTGTGCAGTTAAAACATCCGCTTGTTGGAGAAGATAAGTACGCCTTTCGTAAAGATTTTCCGTTAAAATTTAAACGCACGGCCTTGCATGCGCGTGAGCTTCAGTGGTATCATCCGGTGTTAAAGAAAAACGTGAGCGTCGTTTCTGAATTGCCTGAGGATATGACCAGGTTTTTATCTAATCATTAGTGATTTACTATGTCATCCCCGCGAAAGCGGGGATCCATTCACGGGGTAAACTCTAGCGGGCATCGATTGTGCTAATTATGGATTCCCGCTTTTGCGGGAATGACGTTGCTTGTAAATCAAATAACAGAAATGGAGACGTTATGAGCGATCAAACATTACGTGAATTAACCGCCCAATGCCACGCCATCGCCAGGGAAAAAGGTTTTTGGGATGAAAAACGCAACATCGGCGAAGCGCTGATGCTGACCGTCACCGAATTGGCCGAAGCCATGGAGGCTTATCGGCATCAGGATGACGAAAATTTCCGCGAAGAATTAGCAGATACGTTCATCCGTCTTTTGGATCTGTGCGGCGGGCTCGGGATCGATATTCAAGCGGAGATCAGCAAAAAATCCGAGAAGAACAAAGCCCGGCCCTACAAGCATGGAAAAATTTGTTAAGAATAGATGCGTCATTGCGAGCCCCGCAGGGCGAAGCAATCCCAAATCTCGGCGGATGGGATTGCTTCGTCGCCTGCGGGCTCCTCCCCGGCCTGCCACCTGGCCGCAGCCGGGGCAGGCGCAATGACAGGGAATGAAAATGGCCGACGATGATCGGCCGTTTTTATTTATCCACCTTATAAGAGCGAGGGTATGATGAAAAAATATTTGAATTTTTTGGTTTTGTTATTCTTTGCCGGATGCGCGAGCGTGAATGTTCCGGGCTATATCCAGGCGGAGAACCCGTACAAACGGGTGATGTATGGGAATTTTCAGGATGTTGTGCAGGCAGCCAAAGATGTCCTCATTGAGGATGGCTGGCAGATCGCCAAAGAAACACATCCCGCCCTTTATGAGCGCAACGCCACCTACGGCCCGGAAGATCAAGAGCACGCGCTTATTTTTACGAACGTTAAACAGATGTCGCGGTTGGTCTATTCCAAATTCATCCACTTGAATGTTTATATTAACCGCACGGCCGAAGGCATTGAGGTGGATGTGCGCTATGGATCGGTCGTTGATTTTTATATCAAAAAAGTCAGGCGTTACCGGAATGATGAGTTTGTTAAGAAAATATTGGACCGTATCGAACAAAAGCTTTTAATTAAGAAATAAAGCTTATGAGATTGCTTCGTCGCTTACGCGTATTGAACGCAAGACGCTCCTCGCAACGACGATTGTTTCTTTTTAGTCAGGGCGCAAAAAATTAATAACCGTCATTGCGAGGAGCCCGCAGGCGACGAAGCAATCTTATAATCGAAAATGGAAAAATTCATCCTTCAAAGTCCCTTTAAACCCGTCGACGAACAAAAAAAAGCGGCTGAGCAGCTCTTGAAAGGCATTCAGGAGAATGCGTCCGCGCAGGTGCTTTTGGGTGTCACCGGAAGCGGCAAGACCTTTACGATGGCCAATGTGATCGAGCGCATCAACCGTCCAACGCTGGTTATCTCGCATAATAAAACATTGGCCGCGCAGCTCTACGGCGAGTTCAAAAGTTTTTTTCCGCACAATGCGGTTGAGTATTTCGTCAGCTACTATGATTATTACCAACCTGAAGCGTACATTCCATCTACTGATGTTTATATCGAGAAAGATTCTTCCGTCAATGACCGCCTGGATCGTTTGCGTTTGGCCGCAACGACGTCGCTCATGTCCCGACGCGATGTCATCATCGTGGCGAGCGTTTCATGCATTTACAATCTCGGTTCACCCGACGACTATAAAGAATATCTCGTGTATTTGAAAAAAGGCCAGAAGATCGATCGCGACACGGTGTTGGCACAGTTGATCTCCATCCAATACGAGCGCAATGATTATGAATTCACCCGCGGAAAAATGCGCGTGCGCGGGGATATTCTTGAAATTTTTCCGGCGTACCGGCAGGATGCGCTGCGCATTGAATTCTTCGGGGATGAGATCGAGCGCATTTCCCAGATCGACCCTGTATCCGGCAACCGCATGACCGAATTCGATCAGACCGCGATCTATCCCGCTAAACATTTTATTGTTTCACCGCCGCGATTGGAAAAAGCTTTTGTTGAAATTCAGGACGAGCTTAAAGAACGTGTGGCGCAGTTAACCGCGCAGGGAAAGCTCGTCGAAGCCCAGCGTCTGGGTTCGCGTACCCGATACGACATGGAAATGATGAAGGAGATGGGCTACTGTAAAGGTATTGAGAATTATTCGCGTGTTCTTTCCGGGCGTCCACCAGGCGCGCGGCCGTATTGTCTGATCGATTATTTCTCGAGTGATTTTTTGACGGTCATTGATGAATCGCACGTGACTGTTCCGCAGTTAAACGGCATGTATGAAGGCGACCGTTCGCGCAAACAAATGCTAACAGATCATGGTTTCCGTCTGCCGTCGTGTCTCGATAACCGTCCGCTCAAATATGAAGAGTTCAAGCAAGTGGTCGGCCAAAAAATTTATGTTTCGGCAACGCCTGCGCCGTATGAAGTGAAAGAAAGTAAAGGCTGTATCATCGAGCAGATCATCCGTCCGACGGGAATTGTCGATCCGCCGATCGAGGTGCGTCCGACCGCCGGCCAGGTGGATGATCTTTTAAAAGAGATCAAAGTGCGCGCGCAAAAAAGCGAGCGTGTTCTGGTGACGACGTTGACCAAGCGCATGTCCGAGGACTTGACTGAATATTTGCAGGAGGCCGGGGTAAGGGTCAAGTATCTTCATTCGGATATTGAGACCATTGACCGTTCAAAAATCCTGCAGGATCTGCGCACAAAGAAATTTGATTGTTTGGTGGGTGTTAACCTTTTGCGCGAGGGCTTGGACCTTCCGGAGGTCACGCTCGTCGTTATTTTTGACGCTGACAAGCAGGGATTCTTACGTTCGCAAACATCTTTGATCCAGACCGCGGGACGCGCCGCGCGCAATATCAACGGCCGTGTCATTATGTATGCGGACACGAAGAGCGCGGCTATGAAGTTCACTATTGCCGAATGCGAGCGCCGTCGGAAAATTCAAATCGAGTTCAATAAGAAACACAACATCACGCCCAGGTCTATTGAAAAAGAGATCCAGGAAGAGATCGCTCATTTGGCCGAGGCCGAGGATCTTATCAAGAATGTCGCTGGCCAGAGCGAAGAGCAGTATGAATTCTCTAATATGATCGCTGACTTGGAGCGCCAGATGGAATTGGCTGCGCGCAATTTAGAATTTGAAAAAGCAGCGAAGATCCGTGATAGAATTGCTGAGTTGAAAGATCCTGCCGGGCTTGAACGTATCCCGGATGCCGGGGTTAAGGTCAAAAAATCAAAGCGCGTAAAATTTTAAAAACCCATCGTCATTGCGAGCGAGCCTGTGCTTTAGGCTTGGCGAGCGAAGCAATCGCAAAGTATTATGAGTAAGAATCCTTATATTTACATGATGGCTAATCAAAGCGGATCAGTCATTTATACGGGGGTCACGAGTGATTTGATTAAACGGGTTTATGAGCATAAGAATAAAATCACTGAAGGTTTTTCGTCGAGATATGATGTTAATAAATTGGTTTATTATGAAGCCTTTGAGGATATGATCACGGCAATTGAACGAGAGAAACAAATTAAAGGTGGATCGCGTCAGAAAAAGCTTAAACTCATCAATTCGTTTAATCCGAATTTTGTGGATTTGTATGAAAAAATTGTATGATGCGATTGCTTCGTCGCTCTTAACCAAAAAACCTACGAGCTCCTCGCAATGACGAGAAAAGTGTCATTGCGAGCCCCGACTTTTGGGGCAAAGCAATCCCATGGTTACAATTATTAGAAAGGTTTTATGCATCTAACCGTCGATATCGGCAACACAACCATTGCGTTGGCTGTTGTCCATAAGACGAAGATCCTTGTTGTCAAACGGTTGGACACATCGACGAAATCAGACCATTTGAAACTGCAGCTGGCCGGAGTTTTGCGCGGATTCAAACGTAAATACGGCGTCATTGAAGGAGCCATCATCTGCAGCGTTGTCCCGCAGGTGATCCCAACTGTCAAGCGCGTGATCAAACAAGAGTTGAAGGCCAAAGTCGCTGTCGTTGGGGAAGACATTAAGGTTCCCATCGTCAACCGGTATAAAAATCCGCGGCAGGTGGGCCAGGACCGCTTGGTCGGCGCCTATGCCGCCATGAAATTATATGGTAAGCCGGCGATCATCATTGATTTGGGCACAGCCATCACGTTTGATGCGGTGTCCGGCAAGGGCGAGTATTTAGGCGGGGTGATCGTGCCGGGACTGCGCCTGTCGGCTGAATCGCTTTTTTTGAAAACCGCGTTGCTTCCGGAAATTGTCATCAAAGCACCCAAGTCCGTTGTCGGACGCACAACTCAAGAAAGTATTTTGAGCGGGCTTTTTTATGGGTATGGTTCCTTGTGCCGCGGGTTGATCGACCTGATTGGGCGTACCATGAAGGGCCGGCCCAAAGTTATCATGACCGGCGGGCACACACAGCTCATGAAGAAATTTATCAATCGCGACATTCGCGTCGTCGACGAACGTTTGGTCTTTAAGGGATTAAGTTTGCTTTTGGAAAACGCAGGTTAAGAGGATCCATTGTTTTTGTGTACGCATTATGGTACACTCATATCAGGAGGTGAACCATGGTTAACATTATTTCTATTCGGGAGTTAAGGCCCAGGCTGGCAGAGGTGGTCGATGATATTCATGACAAATTTGGCCGTTATGTCATTACTCGCCGGGGGAAACCGGAAGTCGTTATGATGAGCGTTGAAGACTATGAAAGTATTCTTGAGACCATGGAGATTGAGTCCGATAAGGGTCTTATGAAAAGACTTAAAAAGGCTGATCAAGATTTAAAAAAAGGCAAGGGCGTTTCGCTGGAGCAGATCCATAAGGAGTTAAAGCTTGTATAAACTCATTTTGCTTCCTGCCGCCCGGAAGTTTTATGAGGGGCTTTTTTATTCCGACCGCGTGCAGTTTAAGCGTATTGCCAAGGCCATGGATTTTTTGCAGACTGACCCTTTGAACGCCGGCAAACCCCTGCGGCATGATCTTAAAGGAAAGTATTCTTTGCGCGTGGGCATTTATCGGATCATTTATCAAGTCAAGCAGCATGAAATAACGGTTTATATCCTGGACATCGGCCATAGACGTGACGTCTATCAATAGGCACCCACATCTAAAAAATACCCTTCCCACCTGGTTTTCCAAGGTCCTGTCAGGTATACTTATGTAGGTTTTCCGATACGCTATATATTTAGAGAAGGAATGCTTTAAATGACCTGGCGATTGCAAACATTCAAGAAAAGCTTTATTTTTCGCAGCACAGCTATCGCTGTGCTTTTTACATTTATGGTATCACCCATCAGCGGCTATGCCCAGGATCTGATGTGGATGCCGGCGCCGGGGGTGCGCGTTTCTGTATCTCCCGAATTTACCCCACCGACGATCAAAGGCCTGACCATTCATCAAGAGAATCCGCTCTTGTTTGATTTTATTATTGACCAGGGCGACAAGCCTGTCCCGGCTGATGAGAAAAAAGAGGAGTACCGCCGGCTCGTTAAGTATTTTCTAGCCTCATTGACTCTCCCCGAGAAAAATATGTGGGTGAATCTTTCTCCTTATGAAAAAAATCGCGTCATTGCGGACGATTTTGGTAAAACCGAAATGGGCCGCGATCTTCTCTCGCAAGATTACATTCTTAAACAGTTGACTGCGTCTTTGATCTATCCCGAGGAGGAATTGGGCAAAAAGTTTTGGGACAAGGTGTATAAAGCTGCGTATGAAAAATACGGTTCTACTGATATCCCGGTCAATACCTTTAACAAAGTGTGGATCGTGCCGGATGAAGCGGTGGTTTATGAGAGCGGAAATACCGCGCTCATTTTGCGCAGCCATTTAAAAGTAATGTTGGAGGAAGATTATCTTTCGCTCCAGAATAATTCCTTGAGCCAAACGCTGGGGACCGATCAAATGGCCCAGGAAGATGTCAGCAAGGTGAGCGCCATTTCCTCAAAGGTGGTCCGAGAGATCGTTCTACCAGCCATTGAAAAAGAGGTCAATGAAGGCAAAAATTTCGCGTTGTTGCGCCAGATCTATAGCGGTATGGTCTTGGCAACGTGGTACAAGAAGGCTTTGAAGGAAAGTCTGCTTGGAAAGATTTACGTCGATCAAGGCAAGGTTAAGGGCGTTGATCAAAAAGATGCCGAGGCCAATCAGAAGATATACGAGCAGTATGTGGAGGCGTTCAAGAAAGGCGCTTATAATTATATCAAGGAAGATTACGACGAATACTCCAAAGAAACTATCCCCAGAAAATATTTCTCCGGCGGGTTTAGTCCTGAAATGAACGTGGTAGTTGTGGGGCCCGACAATGTTCCGTCAACGTTTCGTGAGAGTTTGGAGTCGTTTCAGGGTGGTTTAAATCAAAATAACGTGCGGATGGATAATACCTTGGTTCGTGTCGGTGAAACAGAGCAAGAGGCAAATACAATTACGTATACAACAAATCCGACCGACGTCGCGATGCTGGCGACGTTGAAGGGGACCGGAGAGCAAGTTGATTTTGAAACCTATGATAAGGTATGGATAGAATTAACGGGTTTAAGTCCGAGTACCTTTGACCAAGTGGTTAATAATCTTAAGAATGAAACTGAAATAGACACAATAGCGCAGCGAGAGCTTGAGACTAAATCTTTTTGGCAAAAAGGGGAGTTAACAGAAGTTGCGAAAAAGATTATTATCGCCGGTGTAAGGGGAGTGGGTAATAAAGCTGAAGCTGAGCGGTTGGGCGGGGAATATTTTCTCGATAATCCGTTTGATCAGGTTGGCGGCGCTGCCGCGACGGTGAGTCAGCGGGAGTTGTCGTTGCCAGCCTTCGCTCCATTTCTTTTTAATGATCAATTCCAAAAGATGATCGAAAATCCGAATGTCTGGGTTCCCTTGGTTGGTGTGGCAGCCGTGGCCGTCGGTATTTTAGAATACCAACGGCTTTCGAGAATCATGGCCCCGTATTTAGTACTTTTACGAAAAGCATCTACGGCTATGGTTCTGCCTTTAGTGATCAATTGGGTTCCCGGGTCAACGGAGATTATTTCTGCCTCTGAATCGGTGATGGAGCGCTCTGATGTTAAAGGTTTCTGGAAAAATGGATTAATGGGCGTGGATATTAAAGATGAAATTACCGTCGGCGCTCAGCAAAGTTTGGGAAGCCTCGCTTATGCCTTGTTTGGCGAGATGGGCCATGTGAATGAGCTGGCTACAGCAAAAGACAATAATTTACAACCAGATTCATTTTTGAAATTAGGACAGCCATTAAAAGTTCCGGATAATATTCGAGTGGTACAGTTCCAGGTAGCCGATGGATCATTGACGTTTGAACAAATTGCCCGACGTGTTTATGGACCTGAAGGCTCTGCGGTCCGCGTGGCTAACCTTAATGATCAATTTGGAACCGAGGTAATATCTGTTGTGCCTGAGGATGGCGTTGTTACCGTTGCCATGACCGATCAAGAGTTAAACGATTATTTAGGTATCAAAGGCTCCGACGCCGCGATGCTGGGAGTGTCACCATCATTAAAGGCTTTGGCAACAGCAGCCTTATTGTCTTTTTCATCTTTTTCAGCTATGGCGGCTGATAACATTGATTTGCTCAAGAATTATTTTAGTAGAGTAAATTCGTTGATCGGATCAAATAATATTGCTATTAAAGAATTTAATGATGCGCATTATCAAAAGGCAGCAGAGTTGTTTCGGGCCAATAAGGAACAGGCTGCTAAAGAATTGGAAGGATTCCGAAAGACCGTCGGCAATGTTACAGAAAAAGATAATGTGACAGATAGAAAAACCGGCAAGCCTATTACAGGGAAAGAACTTCTTAAGAGTATGGAACAGATAGTTAAGGATGCAGAAAGTGGCATTGCAAGTTCCAATCAAGGAGCTGCCTCTTCGAAAGGTTCGTCTGATTTTGAAGACATTACAGGTAAGATAACTCAAATTCAGGAAAGTGCAGACAAATTATTTGAGAATGGCAAGGATGATTACAAAGCATATGCACAAGCTGCTAAACAATTTCGGGCAATGGCAGCTGCCGCTGAAAATGCGAGGAAAAATGAGCCTCAAAATATTCGCCTGGAACTTACGATCAATGGTAAGCCAGCGTCATGGCAAGGATATATGCAATTTGAAGTAGATTTTGCCAATCGAAATGCGTTAACGTCTCAATACAACTATTTTTTGGGCCGAACTAAAGCTATCAAAAAATTAGATCCAAAGGATCAGGACAATTTGAGAAAAATGCTTGAAAAAGAAATAGAGGATTTCCTTAAAACCGATGAGGCTAAAAAAGCTTCTGAAAAGCCAACAGAGAAAGATCGACCAGATAACACGGACATAATTAAAGCTATTCTACATTTGAAAATAGATCTCTTAGCTAGTGCTGTTCCATTTGATGTCCAGGATCTTAAAATTTATAATGTACCTGCGACTTCACAAGCTATGGCTAAGAACGTCGGTGGTATCGACTTTAACGCTGCCAATTTGAATTTGCAGATCAAGCGCGACGGCCAGGGCGTGCCCTTGCCGATTAGCTCGCAAGATATTTCCAACATCCACATCGACGGATTCATTCCCGTCATCCTCGAGATCCAGCCGGTCACAAACCTTCCGTTGCTTTTGGGCTCCCATGAAACTCAAAAGAATCCGCAGTTGACTATGAATTAATTTATTCGATACTTTTAAAAAATTCTTTCTAAACCAAGCGGCCATGATATACTTTTATTAAAGGGGAGGGCATTTCGATGATCAAAAAAATGGACATTCCGAGAAATTTTCACATTTTGATTTTAGATAATCCGCGTCAGAAGCGCGTGATTGCCCATTGCCTGGATATGGATATTGCCACTGAGGGCAAGAATGAGACAGAAGCGATGAAGAATTTGACGGATTTAATTAAAGTTCAATTGGAATATTGTCTTGAGAACAATACGTTGGAAAGCGCTTTTCGTCCGGCTCCTCAAAAATACTGGGATAAATTTTATCAAAGCCAACAAAAAGAATTTATCCGGTCCATCCGTAAATTTCCCATCAAGAATCTAAAACCGCGTTACGAATTATCCTATGCCTAAGGATAAGACGCTTAAGTATCGTGAGTTAAGAGCAATCTTAAGCCATCATGGAGTTTACGAAGTTGCCCATCGTGGAAAAGGATCGCACCGTTTATTCGTATGTGATGATGTTGACGGCAAAAAGATTTCCTATCCTGTTGCCTGCCACAAGGAAGGCCAAACGGTTAACTCTTATATTGTTAAACGTATTCGGGAAACTTTCAAAATTTCGTTTGAGGATTTTTACGCTCAATAAAGGACTTGCTTAAATTTCGCAAATTTGAATTTGTAGATCAAGCGCGACGGCCAAGGCGTGCCCTTGCCGATTAGCTCGCAAGATATTTCCAACATCCACATCGACGGATTCATTCCCGTCATCCTCGAAATCCAGCCGGTCACAAACCTTCCTTTGCTTTTGGGTTCGAACGAAGCCCCAAAGGCCCTCCAGCAGTTAAGCATGAAATAAATTTAGACCTCGGTATTTGCTTAATTTTAGCGCTCCAAAAAATCGACCGCTAAAAAAATTCTTGACATCGTTTCAAAATTCGATATATTAGCACTCTGTAGGAATTAGTGCTAAATGGATTCTTTTAGCATAATCTATAAAAATGAAGTCATTGCGAGCGACTGAAAGGAGCGAAGCAATCGCGAAGTTTGAGATTGCTTCGTCGCCCTAAGGGCTCCTCGCAATGACGCCCATCTAATCAGGAGGTGTTGTCATGGATATTAAACCATTAGGCGATCGTATCGTTGTACATCCTTTGGATGCTGAAGAGGTAACCAAGGGCGGGATCATTCTTCCCGAAACGGCCAAGGAAAAACCGCACGAAGGCAAGATCGTGGCTGTCGGCCGCGGCAAAGTTTTGGATAACGGCCACGTTCAGGCTTTGGAACTTAAAGCCGGCGACCGCGTCCTTTACGGAAAATACAGCGGCAGCGAGATCAAAACCAAGGACGGCAAAGATTATCTCATTATGAGAGAAGAGGATGTTCTGGCGATTGTAAAATAAGAGTCACAAAGTCACAAGGTCACAAAGACACAATATTTGACTGTGACCTGGTGACTTGGTGTCCTTGTGACCCTAAGTTTTTTAATTTCAATAAATGGAGGTATCAAAATGGCTAAACAATTACTTTTCGATGATGAAGCAAGACGTAAGATCTTGCGCGGCGTTGAGCAGCTTTCTCGCGCTGTGAAAGTGACATTAGGCCCTAAAGGCCGTAATGTTGTTATTGACAAAAAGTTCGGTTCTCCGACGGTCACTAAAGACGGCGTAACGGTTGCCAAGGAAATTGAACTTGAAGATCCTTTTGAAAATATGGGCGCTCAGATGGTCAAGGAAGTTGCCGAGAAGACCTCCGATCAAGCAGGCGACGGCACCACCACCGCGACCGTTCTGACTGAGGCTATTTATAGAGAAGGTTTGAAGAACGTCACCGCCGGCGCCAACCCAATGGCTCTCAAGCGCGGTATTGATAAAGCCGTTGAAGCTGCCGTTGAGAAATTAGCCAGGCTTTCCAAGAAAGTCGACCTTAAGAATTCCAAAGAAGTGGAACAGGTCGCCACCATTGCCGCCAACAGCGACAGCATCATCGGCAAGAAGATCGCTGAGGCTTTTGAAGCGGTGGGCAAAGACGGCGTCATCACCGTTGAGGAATCCAAGACGATCAATACCGAGCTTAAGATCGTTGAGGGGATGCAGTTCGACCAGGGTTATCTTTCCCCGTATTTTTCAACTGATATGGAAAAAATGACGTGCACGTACGAAGATGTGCTGGTCCTTCCGTATGAAAAGAAGATTTCCAATATTAAAGAAATTCTACCGTTACTTGAAAAGGTCGCCAAATCAGGCCGTCCGCTTTTGATCCTTTGCGAAGATGTCGAAGGCGAAGCGCTGGCCACTTTGGTCGTCAACAGCATGCGCAAAACTTTGGCGTGCGTTGCCGTTAAAGCCCCCGGCTACGGCGACCGCCGCAAGGCCATGCTTGAAGACATCGCCGTTCTCTGCGGTTGTGAAGCTATTACCGAAGACCGTGGCCGCAAGATCGAGAATCTTGAGATCACTGATCTTGGCCGCGCCAAAAAGATCAAGGTTGATAAAGATAACACGACCATCGTCGAGGGTGCTGGAAAGACCGATAAGATCAAGGGCCGTATTGCCCAGATCAAGAATCAGATCGAATCAACGGATTCATCTTACGACAAAGAGAAATTACAAGAACGCCTGGCCAAACTTTCGGGTGGTGTTGCCATCATCAACGTCGGCGCCGCAACGGAATCCGAAATGAAAGAGAAGAAGGCCCGCGTTGAGGACGCGCTTCACGCGACTCGCGCTGCTGTTGAAGAAGGTATTGTCCCCGGCGGTGGTGTGGCGCTTTTGAGAACGATGGCCGATATCGCCGCTTTGAAGCTCAAAGGCGATGAGGCTACCGGCGCCCAGATCGTGCTTCGCGCGGTCGAGTCGCCGGTCCGTCAACTGGCTTTGAATGCCGGTTTGGAAGGTTCGGTTATTGTCGAGCGTTTAAAGACGGAAAAAGATAATATCGGTTACGATATCAACCAGGACGATTATGTGGACATGCTTAAGTCCGGTGTTATCGATCCGACCAAGGTTACGCGTACCGCTTTACAAAATGCGGCCAGTATTGCGGGACTTTTGTTGACCACCGAAGCGTTGGTCACCGATCTCCCTGAAAAGGAAAAAGCTGGTCCTGCCATGCCCGGCGGAATGCCAGGTGGTATGGGCGGGATGTATTAATAGACGGATGTCACGGATTTAAGCCGAATGACACGGATAAGAAGGGCCAGATCTGAATAAGGTTTGGCCCTTTTTTATTCGTGTTATCCGTTATTTGCAGAGTTTTTAAGATTCGTGTCATTCGCAGTTCTTTTTTATTATTGACTTTTTTAAAAAAATCCCTATAGTAATACTCTATATAACTAAAAGACTTTTTTAACCCCCCGAGAAACGGCTAATTTGTTCTAACTAGTTCAATATTAACACTTTAAATGCTTATCTAAAAAGGTTTGGGAGGTTTATTTTATATGGCAGATTGGATTGGTATTGGGCGTAGAGCGAGAAGATGTTATGGTTTTGATGAAGTGGCGTTAGCTCCTGGAAATGTGACAGTTAACCCTAATGAAGTGGACACAACTTTTCAGATCGGTGATCTAAAGTTTTCCGTTCCGATCTTGGCGGCAGCAATGGATGGCGTTGTGGACGTGAACTTCGCGGTTGCGATGGGTAAGTTAGGCGGCATCGCGGTTCTCAATCTTGATGGTATCCAAACCCGTTATGACAATCCTTCCAAAGTGCTTGATCAGATCGCGCAGGCGACTCCTGATGAAGCGACCAAGCTCGTTCAGAGCGTTTATTTGACCCCGGTTAAAGACAAGCTTATCGAAAAACGCGTTCACGAGATCAAAAAACACAAAGTCCCGGCGGCGGTCAGCTGTATCCCGCAGAATGCCGAGCGTTTTCACAAGATCGCTCAAAAGGCAGGGTGCGATATTTTTATTGTCCAGTCGACGGTCGCGGCCGTCCGTCACATTGCTACGGAATATAAGATTTTAAATCTCGAAAAATTCTGCAATGATTCCAGGATCCCGATCATCCTCGGTAATTGCGTAACCTATGACGTGGCGCTGGAATTGATGGAGATCGGCGCTGACGGTTTGCTGGTCGGTATCGGGCCCGGCGCCGCATGCACGACGCGCGGTGTTTTGGGCATCGGCGTTCCGCAGATCACGACAACTGTTGATACCGGCGCTGCGCGTGATTATTATTTCAAACGCAAAGGCAAATATGTTCCGATCATCACCGACGGCGGAATGCGCATCGGCGGGGAGATCTGCAAAGCGTTTGCCGCGGGCGCGGATGCGGTCATGGTCGGTTCTGCGTTCGCCAAAGCGCAAGAAGCGCCGGGGCGCGGGTATCATTGGGGGATGGCAACTTCCCACGCCAATCTTCCGCGCGGGACTCGTATCAAAGTGGGAACGAGCGGAACCTTGAAGGAAATTTTGATGGGGCCCGCCAAAGTGGACGATGGTTCTCAAAATCTTCTGGGCGCCTTAAAAACATCGATGGGGTCTTTGGGCGCCCGCAATATCGCTGAAATGCAGGATGTCGAGATCATTATCGCTGGTTCTTTCCAGACCGAAGGAAAAGTTTTTCAGGTCGGCCAGCGCGTCGGTATGGGGAAATAGCGCAGTAAACTTCCAACGCCTCGACCGTCGAGGCAATAAGAGTAAGGTGAGGAATTTTATGGCTAAAGCCAAAAAGAAAAAAATGGTTAAGAAAGTCTCGAAGAAAACCGTAAAAAAAGCTGTTAAAAAAGTTGTAAAAAAAGCCACGAAAAAAGCAGCCAAGAAGAAAACGGTCAAGCCTCCGAGAAAGATGAACGCCAACCGTTTCATGAGGACCAAACCTCGAAAGCCCAAAGAATTAAAATTGAAGATGACCAAGAAATCTGCGCTTTTGACGATGAAGATCAAAAAACAGCGCGGCAAGGAAACCATCCTCATCCTTGATTTCGGTTCGCAGTATACGCAGCTGATTGCCCGCCGCATCCGTGAATCAAAAGTGTTCAGCCGCATCGTTCCTTTTAATATTTCCATTGAAGCCATCAAAGAGATCAATCCTAAGGGGATCATTTTGTCCGGCGGGCCGATGAGTGTTTATGACAAGGGCGCGCCGATGCCGCATAAGGAGATCTTTAAATCAGGCATTCCGATTCTGGGCGTATGTTATGGGATGCAGCTGATTACCCATATTTTCGGCGGTAAAGTGGGAAAAAGCAAGGATCGCGAATTCGGCCGTGTCGAACTTTTTGTGGACAGCAACCGTGATCTTTTCACCAATTTACCGACGAACCTGACCTGCTGGATGAGCCACGGCGACGAGATCCAAAAAGCTCCGCCGGGATTTTCCACATCAGCCCATACGTTAAACGCCCCGATCGCCGCTTTTGCCAACCGTTCCAAACATATTTACGGCGTGCAGTTCCATCCCGAGGTTGTCCATACCCAGCGCGGGATCAACATCTTGCAGAATTTTTTGCTCCAGGTTTGCGGATGCCTGCCGCGTTGGACCATGGATAAATATATCGACGCTGCGATCCGTGAGATCAACGAGAACGTTGGCAATAAGAAGGTTGTCTTGGGTTTAAGCGGAGGGGTGGATTCATCAGTCGCCGCTGTGCTTATTCAAAAAGCGATTGGCAACCGTTTGCATTGCATTTTCGTTGACAACGGCCTTTTGAGAAAGAATGAAGTTGCCTCCGTACAGCGGACATTCAAAGGCCATTTTAATATGAATTTGATGGTCATTGACGCCCAGAAACGCTTTTTAAAGCGTCTCGAAAAGATCGAGGATCCGGAAGAGAAGCGCAAGATCATCGGCGATGAGTTCGTCAATGTTTTTCAGGAGGCGGCCAAGAAGATCAAGGGTGTTGAATTTTTAGGCCAGGGTACGCTTTATCCGGATGTGATCGAATCTGTTTCTCCAACGGGCGGCCCGTCGGCGGTCATCAAGAGCCACCACAACGTCGGCGGTTTGCCGAAGACGATGAAGTTAAAGCTGGTTGAGCCCTTCCGTGAACTTTTTAAAGACGAAGTGCGCATCATCGGCAAAATACTTCTAGTTCCAGAAACCGTTTTAAAACGCCAGCCATTTCCTGGCCCCGGGCTTGGCATTCGTATCATCGGCGCGGTGACCGAGGAGCGCCTGGCCATCTTGCGTGATGCCGATGAGATCGTCCTGGATGAGATGAAGAAAGCCAACCTTTATCATGAGGTCTGGCAGTCCTTCGCGGTGTTGCTTCCCATCAAGACTGTTGGTGTTATGGGCGACCAGCGCACCTATGAGAACGTGGTTGCCATCCGCTGCGTGAACAGTGTCGACGGGATGACCGCCGACTGGGTGCAGCTGCCGTATGAACTTTTAGGCAAAATCGCCAACCGCATCATCAACGAAGTGCGCGGTGTTAATCGCGTCGTCTACGACATCAGCTCAAAGCCGCCGGCGACCATTGAGTGGGAATAATGTAAGTAATATGTAAGACGTGAGACGAGGGACGTAAGACGTTACGTCTAGCGTCTTACGTCGTTCGTCCCTCGTATAATGAGTCAATCCGAATTCATCCACCTCCATGTCCACACCCAGTACAGCCTTCTCGACGGCGCCTGCCGCATCGAGGGGCTTGTCAATAAAGCCGCTGAACATCAAATGTCCGCGCTGGCCATGACTGATCACGGCAACATGTTCGGCGCGATCCATTTTTATCAGGCCGCGAAAAAAGCCGGTGTCAAGCCCATCATCGGCTGCGAAGCTTACATCGCCAGCGGCAGCCGCAGCGATAAATCCCCGCAATCCCATACCAACCATTTGACATTGTTCGCCCGCGACTTGGACGGTTACCGCAATCTGCTCAAGCTTGTTTCCGCAGGATACTTGGAAGGTTTTTATTACAAGCCGCGGATGGATAAACAGATCCTTGCTCAGCATGCCAAAGGGCTTTTGTGCACGTCGGGATGTTTGAAGGGGGAAGTGTCTTCGCATTTGCTGCAGGGGAATTTTAATGCTGCGCTTAAAGCTGCTGATGAACTGTCCCGTATTTTTGGGCCGGGGAATTTTTACATTGAGCTCATGGACCATGAACTGTTGGAACAAAAAAAGGTCAACGAAGGGCTTTTGAAAATTGCCCAGCAATTGAATCTTCCGCTGGTTGCCACCAACGACGTCCATTATTTGGAACATGACCAGCACGTTGCGCATGAAGCGCTTTTGTGTATTCAAACTCAGACGGTGTTAAGCGATCCCAAGCGCATGAAATTCGCTTCCGACAAATTTTATTTCAAAACGCCGCAGGAAATGGCAGCGCAATTCCATTGGGCGCCGCAGGCCATCAGAAATACACTGGAGATCGCTGAGAAATGTAACCTCAAGTTGGATTTCGACAAATACCATCTGCCTCGTTACGATCCGCCTGCCGGCAAGACCAAAGAATCTTATTTGCGCGAGTTATGCGGACAGGGGATGATCCGCCGGTACGGAAAGCCGATGCCGGAGCTCGACACCCGTCTGAACCATGAACTGGCCACGATCGAAAAAATGGATTTCACCGGTTATTTTTTGATCGTCTGGGATTTTATCCATTATGCCAAAAGCAAAGGGATCCCCGTCGGGCCAGGCCGCGGTTCAGCTGCCGGCAGTTTGGTGAGTTATCTTTTAGGGATCACCGACCTGGATCCGCTCAAATACAAACTTCTTTTTGAACGTTTTCTTAATCCCGACCGCGCGGGCATGCCGGATATCGACATTGATTTTTGTTACGAACGCCGCAACGAGGTCATTGATTACGTCTCTCAGAAATACGGGAAAGATAACGTCGCGCAGATCATCACCTTCGGAACCATGCAGGCCAGGGCGGCCGTGCGCGACGTCGGGCGCGTCATGGACATGCCGTATGCCGATGTGGACCGCATCGCCAAACTGATTCCCAACGAAATTGGCATCACTATTGATAAAGCGCTGCAGATAGAGCCGCAGCTGCGCCTTTTGATCGAAGAAGACAAAACCGCCCAGGCGCTCCTTGAGACCGCCCAGGTTCTGGAAGGCCTCAATCGCCATTCCTCAACGCACGCCGCGGGCGTTGTCATTTCCGACAAGCCTTTGACCGAATATGTGCCGATGTGCAAAGGCACCGACGGCCAGATCACGACCGGTTATGACATGGACGGCGTTTCCAAGATCGGCCTTTTGAAAATGGATTTCCTGGGTTTGCGCACGCTCACGGTCATTGATGAGGCCATCAAGCTCATTGTCAAAACCCGCGGTATCCGCGTTGATATCGATAACATTCCGCTCGACGACAAAAAATCCTATGATATGCTAAGCGCCGCCAATAGTTTTGGAATATTCCAGCTGGAAAGCGGAGGCATGCGCGATCTTTTAAAGAAAATGAAACCTTCTCAATTCGAGGATCTGGTTGCGATCCTGGCGCTTTACCGTCCGGGCCCGATGGGCAGCGGGATGTTGGATGATTTCGTCAAGCGCAAACGCGGCGAAGCGCCCATCAAATATCCGCATGCCCAATTGGAAGGTGTCCTTAAAGACACGTACGGCATTATTGTGTATCAAGAGCAGGTCATGCAGATCGCTAACGTCCTGGCTGGTTTTACCATGGCGCAGGCCGATGATCTCCGACGGGCTATGAGTAAAAAAATCGCTGAGGTCATGGAAAAAGTCCGCCAGCAATTTGTCGAAGGCTGCCGGAAGACCAGTAATATTTCCGAATTTGAAGCCAACAAACTTTTTGATTTGATCGATTATTTTTCCGGTTACGGTTTTAATCGCAGCCATTCGGCGGCGTATGCCTTGATCACCTACCGTACGGCGTATTTGAAAGCGAATTATCCCGTCGAGTTCATGTGCGCGCTTCTGACCAGCGAAAAAGATAACACTGATAAGGTCGTCGAGTATGTGAAAGAGGCGGAAGCGATGGGCATTAAAATTCTGCCTCCCAGCATTAATACCAGCTTGGCGACTTTTAACGTCGTGGGGGAGAATGTCATTGACTATGGCCTTTTGGCAGTCAAGAACGTCGGGGCATTGGCCATTGAATCGATTGTGCACGAGCGCCAAAAAGGCGGTCCGTATCAATCATTATTTGATTTTTGTAACCGCGTTGATCTGCGGCTGAACAACAAAAAGGTCGTTGAGAGTTTGGTCAAGTGCGGGGCCATGGATTGTTTTAAGCTTTACCGGGCGCAGCTTTTAGCGATGGCAGAGCGTGCGCTGGAGCGCGGTATCAAATCGCAAAGAGAGCAGGAAACCGGGCAGATCTCGTTTTTTTCGATGGCTGCGGATTCCGGCGGCTTTGACAAAGGATCCGAAGATAATATCCCTGCCGTCAAAGAATGGCCGCAAGCCCAGATCTTGGGTTATGAAAAAGAACTTTTAGGTTTTTATTTAAGCGGCCACCCGTTGGACCGTTACAAAGCTGAGATCGCGGAATTTTCCAGTTACACCACCAAAACCATTAAGAAAACCATTGACGGGCAAGAGATTCAGATGGTGGCGCTTTTAAAGGCAGTGAAATTGACCACGACCAAAAAAACGAATGAACGCATGGCGATCTTGCGTATTGAAGATATCGATGGAGAATTGGAAGTTGTGGTTTTTCCGTCGTCGTATGCAGTGGTTGCCAATCATTTAAAGGAAGGGGCGGTTGTGATCGTCAAAGGCCGGGTAAGTTTACGCGATGAGTCGCCTAAAATTATTGTCAGCGACGTTAAGAGCATTGATGAGGTTTATAAACTTATTAAATCGATCAACGTGGATGTTTCTGAATTCGGCGTTGAAAATCTTGACCGGATTAAACAAAAATTATCCCGTTTTCCCGGCAAGATACCTGTTTATTTGCAAATGGATACGAACAATTATAAAAGCGTTCAAATATTGGTTGGTAAAGAACTTTATGTCTCGCCGAGCGAGGTCCTTATGGACGAGATCAAGGGGTTGGTTGGGGAAGAGCATTTTAAAGTGATGATTTGATTAAGAGGTATAGCGGCGTTATAGCCGATTGGAGGTAAGTGGTAAGTTTAGTGATAGGTTTTTACTTACCACTTATCACTTACCTCTTACCTCTGATTTAATCCTTGACACCCTAAACCTCTGTTGATACTATAGTTACGCAATTAAAGCTATTTTGTTTCAAATTTGATATCCCACCAACAGGAGCAGACTGATGACGAAAAAAGATATTGTATTACGCATTACGGACATGACGGGCATTAAACAGGTGGACGTTAAAAAGATCGTCCAAAAGACCTTTGATGTCATCATTGACAGCCTCACGCGCGGCGAGAAAGTGGAATTGCGCAATTTCGGGGTTTTCAAGATCAAAGAGCGCCGCGCCCGTTTCGGCCGTAACCCGCGCACCGGCGAAAGCGTTCCAGTTCCGCCGAGAAAAGTAGTGGTTTTTAAGCCCGGCCTGGAAATGAAACAAAAAATGAAATAATAGAAGTATTTTAAGGACACCAAGGTCAGTGTTTAAATATCCAAATTAAAATTATGTAGGGGCACAGCATGCTGTGCCCTTGTTATTTTATCGAATCATATGACCAAGCAATTTTCTGTTCCCCGTGGCACCGCTGACATACTGCCTTCCATGGTCCCTCTCTGGGAAAATGTGGAAACTAAAGCCAGAAGCGTTCTTAAAACTTATGGATTTTCGGAGATCCGTACGCCTGTCTACGAAGAAACCGGTCTTTTTAAGCGGTCTTTGGGACAGACGAGCGATGTTGTTAATAAGCAGCTTTTGGAGATCGCGTCACAAAAATTGCAGGCTGGAGAGAACTCGTCGAAAGATGGTGAATACGCCTTGCGCCCGGAAGGAACAGCGGCGATTGTGCGTTCCTATATTGAAAATCGTTTGGATGCCAAAGAAGGGTTATCGAAATTATTTTATATCGGCCCCATGTTTCGCGGCGAGCGTCCGCAAAAAGGGCGCCTGCGTCAGTTCCATCAGGTTGGAGTGGAGGCCATAGGCCCGGGGAGTGCGTCTCCGTTTCTTGATGCTGAAGTTATCGCGGTTGCGGTCCGGCTTTTGCAGGAATTCGGCATTCAGGGATTCAAACTTAAGATCAACAGCCTCGGAACGCCGGAAGATAAAGAAAATTTTTCCAAGATTTTGCGCACGCAGCTAAGAGGAAGGTTAAGCGACCTTTGCCCAGATTGCCAAAGCCGTTTTGAGCGCAACATTTTTCGTGTCCTGGATTGTAAAAATGCAGGCTGTCAGAAAGTGGTGGATTCTTTTGAATTCAATGACCGCCATCTTTCCGTTGAAAGCCGTGAATATTTTGCGCAGGTGCGAGAAGCCGTTTCTAATTTAAGCATCTCTTATGATTACGCGCCCAAACTTGTCCGCGGGTTGGATTATTATACTCATACGGTTTTTGAAATTACCGCCGAGGGTTTGGGCAGCCAGGACGCGCTGGGTGCTGGCGGCCGGTACAATAATTTGGTTCAGGAGTTGGGCGGGCCAGCAGCGGACGCTGTTGGGTTTGCTTTAGGGATCGAACGGATCCTTCTGGCAATGCCGCAGACGGCCAAGGCGGTTGATAGCGGACTGGATGCGTTCATGGTTACCTTGGGCGAGACCGCTTTTACAAGAGCGTTTGTGATCATGGATTTTTTGCGCAAAAGTGACATCAGCTGCGATATGATCCATTGTGCCGGCGGTTCGATGAAAAGCCAAATGCGCTTGGCGGATAAGCTTAAGGCCAAGTACGTCCTTATCCTCGGGGAAGAAGAAGAAAAAAACCAATCTGTTGTCATTAAAAATATGGCAACGGGCGATCAGGAGATCGTGAATTGGGATGAAGTTGTTGAGTTTCTGAGTAAAAAACTAAAATAAATGGATTACACGGATTAGTACTGAACGCTAGTACGGATGTCACGGATCAGTAGGCGCCGTTACGGATAACACGAATTGAAGTTAAAAAAATAGAAATAAAAAGATTTATAAATTTTTAAATCCGTGTAATCCGTATTGCTACAACGCCTAATCCGTGTAATTCGATAGAAAGGTTTTTAGAGATGCTACGTACGCATACCTGCGGGGAATTAAATAGTAAATTTAAAGATCAGGAAGTGACACTCTGCGGCTGGGTACACCGTCGTCGCGATCAGGGCAAGCTCATCTTCATTGACATCCGTGACCGTTACGGCATCACCCAGGTTGTTTTTGTGAAGTCCGTGGCGCCCCAGGCCCATCAGGTCGCGGAAAAACTTGGGCCCGAGTTCGTGGTCAAGATCAAAGGGGTGGTCAATGTCCGTCCGGAGAAGAACGTCAATAAGGATATGTCGACCGGCGATGTGGAACTGTTGGCCAAAGAGCTTGAGATCTTAAATCCCAGCCTGGTTCCGGCCTTTGAGATCGACGACAACTGTCCGGTTTCCGAGGATGTCCGGCTGACCTACCGTTATTTGGACATCCGCCGCCCCAAAATCTTGAACGTTTTAAAGACCCGCTATCAATTGTGCACGATCATCCGTCAATTTTTGAACCAGGAAAATTTCTTTGAGATCGAAACGCCGGTATTGACCAAATCAACTCCGGAAGGCGCGCGCGACTTTTTGGTGCCGTCCCGTTTGAAGCCGGGCGAGTTTTTTGCGCTTCCGCAGTCGCCGCAGCTTTTTAAACAGATCCTGATGGTGGCGGGCATGGACCGTTATTTTCAGATCGTCAAATGTTTCCGCGACGAGGACCTGCGCGCCGACCGCCAGCCGGAATTCACCCAGCTGGATATGGAGATGTCATTTGTTGACGAGGAAGATATCTTTGGTTTGACCGAGCGGTTATACCAGAAAATTTTTAAAGAGATCAAAGGCATTGATCTTCCTATTCCATTTCCGCGCCTGACCCATCGCGAGGCCATGGAAAAATACAAATCCGATAAACCGGACATTCGCAAACCCGGTGAGGAATACGCGTTTTTATGGGTCGTTGATTTTCCGCTTTTAAAACATAATGCGGAGGAGAAGCGCTGGGAAAGCGAACATCATCCGTTCACGTCGGTAAAGCCCGAAGATGTTCCGCTTTTGGAAAAAGGAGAATACGCCCAAGTGCGCGCCCGGTCGTATGATTTGGTTTTAAACGGCAGTGAGATCGGCAGCGGCTCTGTGCGTATTCACAACCGGGAATTGCAGCAGAAGATATTTAACATCACTGGTTTCAGCAACGATGAGGCTCAACGGCGTTTCGGATTTTTGCTGCGCGCTTTTGAATACGGTGCGCCCCCGCACGCAGGCGTTGCCTATGGCATCGACCGTTTGACAACGATCTTGACCGGTTTTGAATCCATCCGCGACGTCATCGCTTTTCCAAAGACGCAAAGCGGTAGCTGTCTGATGACGGAAGCACCATCGGTTGTCGACGACAAACAATTGAAAGAATTAGGCCTTGTGGTGCTCAAAAAAGGAGATAAATTATGACCGCCAGATTTTGGGTATGGATTCTGTGTTTTGCGTTGATTGTGAGTTATGGATGCGGCTTGAAAAAACCCAAGTTTTACGCCGTGGACCGGCCACGCGTCGATCAGGCGAACATGGGGAATGCCGGGTATGTCAAAAATGAAGGAAAGGGAACTGACTCCATTGCCGGACGCTCAACCCGAAGGATTTACGTTTTAGAGTTCGAGAAGAAAAATCAGTCCGTAGCAGGCGCTCAAAAAAAGTCTGCCGATAACGCATCGGCCCAGATGGGGGAGGCCAGTGCCCAGCAAGCTGTTCCTGCCAGTGATGAAACGTTGTCTTCCCGGAATACCGACGAGGCTGCTTCGTCAGAGCCAACAGGCTCTGTGTCGGCAGGAAACGCCACCGAATATACAGTTGAAAAAGACGACACATTGCAAAAGATCTCGAAAAAAGTCTACGGCTCATTCGGCAAATGGACGAAGATTTATGATGCTAATAAAGAGAAGATCAAGAATCCGAATTTTGTTAAGCCGGGAGTTATATTAACGATTCCGCAAGAATAGAAGAGGTAAAGAGGTAAGAAAAAACGTAGTTATAATCGAAAAGTTCCCCCAGCTTTTCAAAACAAGAAAGGGGAGCTTATGAAAATATTAAATTTTAAGGGCTTGAGTGTTTGGCAAAAGAATCATTTTTTGGTTTTAGAAATTTATAAAATTACACGAAAATTTCCAAAAGAAGAAAAATTTGGATTGGTTGTTCAGCTGCGGAGGGCTTCAGCTTCAGTTTGTGCCAATATAGCTGAAGGTTATAAGAAAACCACGAAAGACTTTGTGAGATTTTTAGGTATAGCTGAAGGATCTTTAGAAGAAACAAAATATCATCTTATGTTGAGCAGGGATTTAGGATATATTAACAATGCTCAATTTCAGGACTTGGATAAATCGTGTGATGAGATAGGTAAAATGTTAAACGGATTAATACGCAGTCTAGTTTAATACCTCTTATCACTTACCGCTTACCTCTTTTTCTAAAAGGATTGTAAAACCATGCAAATTTTCTTAAAATTCGAACACAACAAAGACATCCAGCTTCTTTTCGGGCGTTACGATCAGAACCTTAAGATCATCGAAAAGGAATTAAATGTCAAGATCAACCGCGAGAACGAAGGCATTAAGATCGTCGGGGAAGAAGCGCAGACGCAAAAAGCGAATGATCTTTTTAATTATTTGCATTCTTTCGTTGAAAAGGGCCGCGACGTCAAGAAGCGTGACATTATTTATGCCCTTCGGCTCGTCGAGAAAGAAAAAGGTTTCGATTTCAAGCGTTTGGCCAAGGAGAAGATCGAGGTTTCCGGTAGTTTGGTCACGCCCAAGACCAAAGGCCAGATCGAGTACGTTGAGGCGATTAAGAATTATGACATTGTGTTCGGCATCGGCCCGGCGGGAACAGGGAAAACGTATTTGGCCATGGCCATGGCGGTCAATGCTTTAAAAAAGGGGTTGGTGCGCCGGATCATTTTAACCCGTCCGGCGGTTGAGGCCGGCGAAAATCTTGGGTTTCTGCCTGGAGATTTGGTCGAAAAAGTTTCTCCGTATTTGCGCCCGTTGTACGACGCGCTGCGCGATATGATGGAACCGGAAAAGGTCGAACAATATACCGAGCAGGGGATCATTGAGGTGGCGCCTTTGGCGTTCATGCGCGGGCGTACTTTAAACGATGCGTTCGTCATTCTCGATGAGGCTCAGAACAGCACGCCGGACCAAATGAAGATGTTCTTGACGCGCCTCGGGTTTGATTCCAAGACGGTCATCACCGGCGACATCACGCAAAGCGACCTGCCGCAGGGCGGGCGCATCGGCCTGGTTGATGCGATGGAAAAACTCAAGGACATTTCTGAGATCAAATTCATCCATTTGACGAGCGAGGATACGGTCCGTCACGAGCTGATCCAGAAGATCATCGAAGCTTATGAAATGGATAAGACCAGAAAAAAAGGCACAGGCCCATGACTATGAGTATTAGGGACAACAAAGCACGGCCGAGCATTTTTCCTGCGATCATGGGCGTTATGGCCCTTATGATTTTGGGAGGGGTTTTGGAATCTGGCCAGTATCCGCTGATCATTCCGTTTTTGCTGTTCTTTCTGGGATTGCATCTTTCCTTTTTTAACAAGGCCAATGTGCGGTTATTTCTAAACCTTGGTTTGTTGCTGGTCATTCTAATGTTCACGATCAACATCTTTCATTCGTACCCGTCGATATCTCCGCTGTATGTTCCGGTAGCGAGTGTGGCCATGCTCACCATGCTTTTATTTAATGACCTGCAATTGGTCTTTATGATGTCATTTATGTCCAGCGTCATTATCGCCTTGATGACGAACGGCGGCTTAAGTTATATGGTGACGTTTTTTTTAAGCAGCCTCATCGGGGCGTATACTGTCCGGGATGCCCGCACGCGGGGGAGGCTTATCGTGGCCGGAGTTTATATTGCATTGATTCAGGTTTTGTGTGCGCTTTTGCTTAACCCCGTTGTTACCAAGATGGTGTTTGTCAATGTCGTCAAACCGCTTTTGTTAAACGGCGTCATTTGCATGGCTGTTGTGTTTTTGGGTTTGAAGATTTTTGAAATGCTTTTTGGCGAGATTACTAATTTTACACTCCTTGAACTTTCGGATGCGGCCAACCAGCCGCTTTTAAAGCGAATGGTCGTCGAAGCTCCGGGGACCTATCATCATAGTTTGATCGTCAGTAATTTGGCTGAGGCTGCTGCCCAGGCCATCGGCGCGCACGGGCTTTTGGCGAGGGTGGGCGCGTATTACCACGACATCGGCAAAATGATTAAGCCCGAATATTTTACCGAGAATCAGATTGTTGCCGGAAACAAGCATGATGACCTTGAGCCTTCCATGAGCCGCCTTGTTATTTTAAATCACGTCAAGGAAGGTATTGAACTTGCCAGGAAGCACCGCCTTAACCAAAAGATCGCTGATTTTATTCCGCAGCATCACGGCACAGCTTTGATCTTTTATTTTTATCAAAGGGCGCTGGAAGAGGCCAATGGGGAGAAGGTGGACGAAGAAAACTACCGCTACCCTGGGCCTAAACCCCAGACGCGCGAAACAGCCATTGTGCTTTTAGCCGACTCCGTCGAAGGAGCCACGCGGTCTTTGGATGAGCATACACGGGCCAAAATCGAAGAAGTCGTCCGCAAGATCATCAACAATAAGTTCATTGACGGGCAACTGGATGAATGCAATTTGACCCTTCGGGATATCGAAGTTATCTCAAGTACGTTTACGCGCGTTTTAACGGTCATGTACCATGGGCGCGTGAAGTACCCGGAAAAAAAAGCCAATGGACATCACAATAAAAAATCTTCAGACGAAAATTCCCATCCGTCTCCCCAGGGTTAACGATGTTGTCCGTTGTACACTGCGTCATTTTCCTATCATAGATGCCGAACTCTCGTTTGTATTTGTAGCTCCTTCGCGTATGAGGATGCTCAATGCAAAATATTTAAAGCATGATTATGTGACGGATGTTTTAACGTTTGATTATTCGCCAGGCGCCAGGCGCCAGGCGCCGGGCGTTAAAAAGATATCCCATCCATCGCCCATCGCCCAACGCCCAACGCCCTACATTTACGGAGAAATTATTATTTGCCCGTCGGTGGCATTCAGGAACGCTAAAAAATTTGGGGTGTCCTTGCAAAAAGAGATCGAGCTTTATATCATCCATGGTATTTTGCATTTGATGGGATATGATGACCATGCACCTAAAGATATTGCGCGGATGAGGAAAAAAGAACGGGAAATTATTAATCTCTTGCGCATCGGATGACACGGATTTTAAAAACAAAAGCATTACGAATTACACGAATCACGCGTTATGGATAACCCAAACAAGAAATTGAGAAATATTTTTATTTCTTTTCTGATTTCAATCCGTGTAATCCGTATTGCTACAACGCCTAATCCGTGCCATCCGAGTTAAATATGAAGCGCCTTTTTATAATTCTTATTTCTGTGTACCTTTTTTTCCTCATCGAGTTTCTCCTGTTCAACGTCTTCGGCCGCTGGGGAAAGCCCGACCTTCTTCTGCTTTTGATCATTTTTTACAATCTCTATCTCGGGATCCGCTATGGCCTTGCCTGCGCGTTTTTTGCAGGGTTTCTTAAAGATGCCTTTAGTCCGGACATCTTGGGGACGCACATTTTTCTTTTTATGATGAGCGCCTGTTTGGCGATACTTCTGCGTCGGAATTTCTACCAGCCCGGTTCGCGTTTGTCGCGTTTGATGGTGACGTTAGGCGTTGTTGTCAGTTATGTTTTAGCCTGGAGTATCGTGCAATCAATGGTTTACGATGTGGAGTGGGCAGGGATCTTTAAACATGTTTTACTTCCGGAAGTTTTGACCACCATGGCGGCGGCAACGTTTGTGTTTATTAAACTCAAGGACATCGCGATACGGATACAGGTTTAATTTAGAGAGGTAAGAGGTAAGGGATAAGAGGTAAGGGATAAGAGGTAAGAGAAAGAAAAGACAAAGCATAAATCATAGATGAGTTAGAAAATCGTAATTCGCGGATCAAAAGAATTTTTGATAGTGATTTCTTGTTTACGATTAACAATTTTCGAGGCTTGTCATTTTTCCATACCTCTTACCACTTATCTCTGATCAGCTATAACGATGCTATACCTCTTTTAAATCAATTATTCTATGCGTTTAAAAATTCTCCGTTCCATAGTTTTTATTTTGCTTTTAATGATCGCGGGCAATCTTTTTTATGCGCAGGTGATCAGGGGGTGGTATTATTATGCGCTCTCCATGCGCAACCGCATCCGTGTTGTGCCCCTGGAGGGAGTGCGCGGCCGTATTTTTGACCGCAAAGGGGAAATTCTCGCCGACAATCAGTTGACATTTAACGTCTCCATTGTTCCCCAGGATATTGATGACCGTCGGGTGTTATTCGATTATCTTGCCAAGGTCATCCATGTTGATTCCAAGGAATTAGAACAAAGATTTAAACGAAAATTTTTGACGCCTTTCGCTCCTGTCGTGATCGCCCAAGACGTGCCCAGGGATGTTGCGATCGAGATCGAGGAAAATAAATTTCGTTTTTCGGGTCTTATGATCGAGGAAAGTTACCGTCGTATCTATCCGCAGGGATCCATCGGTGCGCATGTGCTGGGTTACGTGGGAAAGATCAGCCGGGCGAAAATGGAACAGTTTAAAGATTACGGTTATACTATGCAAAGCATCGTCGGGTATTCAGGCATCGAAGAATTTTACGACGACGAGCTGCGCGGCGATTCGGGAGGCCGGCAGATCGAAATTGATAATCGCGGCCAGGAAGTAAGGATCCTGGGTTTAAGAAATCCTTCCGTTGGCAAAGATGTTGTGTTAACCATCGACCATCGCATCCAGGAAATATCTGACGAGCTTTTGCAGGGACGCCGGGGCGTGGTCATTGTGATGGACATGGACAACGGTGAAATTTTTTCCATGGTCTCATCGCCGTCGTACGATCCTAATGATTTTGTGGAAGCTAACCAGCGTGATCAGATTGATCATTATTTTCATGATGCGGCGTCGCCTTTATTGAACCGGGCGATCAAGGGGCAGTTTCCTCCGGGATCGGCTTTTAAGATTCCGGTGGCGATCGCGGCACTTGAGACGGGCGAGATCTCGCGTAATACGACGTTTGTTTGCCCGGGTTATTATGCCATTGCCGATTTAAAATTCGGATGCTCGCACGTACATAACGATCAGAATTTAATTCAGGCCCTCGCGCATTCATGCAATGTTTATTTTTTTCATACCGGTCTTCTCGTCGGATCGGATGAGGCAAGGCGCTTTGCGCGCATGCTGGGCCTTGCGACAAAAACCAATATTGACCTGCCTTTTGAAGGCGAAGGGGCGGTGCCGAGCAAGGGTTTGCGCCATCGTGGAAAATGGTATACGGGGGATACCTTGAATTTTTCTATTGGCCAGGGAGGTGTTTTGGCCACGCCTGTACAGTTGCTTAAAATGATGTCGATCGTGGCCAACCGCGGCAAGGTCGTACAGCCGCATCTGATCCAGTCGATCGACGGACATGCCATGAATCAATACACCAAGTTCACTGAGATCAAATTAAACCCAAAGACCTATGACATTTTAGAGGATGGGCTTAGAAATGTTGTTGAAGATTCAACAGGTACTGCCAATGCGCTTTTCATTCCGGAGCTTAAAAGTTTCGGCAAGACCGGTACCGCGCAAGCCGGAGGGAACCGGGATGACCATGCATGGTTCGTAGGGTATACAAAATCTGTTAATCGCAAGATTGCCTATTGCGTTTTCTTGGAAAATGGAGGGTCGAGCCACAATGCTGTTGTCTTGGCGCATGAACTTTTGTTGCGTATGCGCGGAATCGGTATAATTTAGAAATATATTGAAATTAAAGTTATTAAGCGCCATTTTGGTAAAAAATCTTTCAAAAATCGTAATTTATAACAAAAATTTTTGTATTTCCGTCCTTTTCTTGCCCTTCCAAAAGTCTTTAACTTGTTGTAATCCTTCAGTTTCTATCTAATCGTCAGGCCTCGTCGGTAAATTCCTCTTTATTTCTACTATTTCTTCTTTTTATTACTAAAAATATAGTGTAAAAAAAGTCAAATATTGATTGTTCTAATATATCTATTTGTTAATATTAATTTAATAAACAATTATTAGTTATTTAATTAATTTTCTCTGAACAATCGTGACGTAAGGGTTGCGATTTAAGTGGTTTATATAAATCATCTATCGTTTATCTGATGAATTTAAGAAAATCTAAGCAGTTGATATCTAGCATATTCATTCTCCTCGTGCCTTTCTTTCTTTTTTCCTTCCTCGCTTTTCTTCTTTTTTCTTTTTTGGTGTTCCCCTCAGTTGTCGAAGCTGCTGATATCGAAGCGGTGACTGATTCGACGGATGGTTCTTCAGCTTTTGCGGTTAAGAATTCTTCAAGCGTTGAACAGGCGCACATTGATTCGACGGGTAATCTGGTGGCCAAGGGCTGTGTGCGCGTGGACAGCGGTTTGGTCGAATGTTCTGAAACGGAAGGTTTGATCGTGGACGGCAACGTTGGCTTGGGTACGGTCAATCCGTTAAGCAAGCTGCAGGTTGTTGGAGGGCTGACCCGTTTTGGGTTAGCTGGCACGATTAATAACGTTTCCGGCACCGGGGAAGTTTATGTTCAAAGTAATCTGGAAGTGGACGGCATCATTTACGGGGACGCTTCCGGGTTGTTTAATCTTCCCGCTGGCGCCGGCGGCTGGACCGATGGCGGAACGAATGTTTATACAACGATTACAACCGACGCCGTCGGCATCGGTACGACAACGCCGAATGCAGCGACTTTGGAAATCGTCAAACAATCCTCCACAATTCCATTTAAGATTTCAAGCGTGGCCACCGGAAGCGGGGATTACTTGATCGTCCGTTCCGGCGGGAACGTTGGTATCGGCACTGTTTTACCGAGCGCAACGTTAACGGTTAACGGAACGTTATCGATGGAACCATCGGGAACAACAAACATAACAGCAGGCGGCGGCGTGACAGCGGTCAAAATGATCATGCGCATTCAAGGTTCGGGCGGTGCCGTAGATATCAGCGTTAATCCGCAGATCGCCTCCGGCGCTGATGGGCAGTTGGTGATCCTTCAGGGAATGTCAAATGCGAACACGGTTTTTTTTGAGAACGGTACCGGCCTTCGCCTGCAGGAGGCTGTCTCGTTTACGCTGGGCCTAGCAGATGTGTTGACGTTAATGTATGACTCATCCGTGGGATCATGGACAGAAATTGTGCGTGTTGATAATTAATTTTTTATTAATAATTGATAGAAATAAAATTTGTGATTGAAAAGTTAAACTTAAACCTCAAGAAAAAAATACGATCGGGACTCGTCTTTTTTGTTTCCCTTTTTGTGTTTCTTTCTTTTTTCATTCTGCCTTTCTCCTCAGTTGTCGAAGCTGCCGATATCGAAGCGGTAACGGACTCGACGGATGGTTCTTCAGCTTTTTCAGTCAAAAATTCCAGCAACGTTGAACAGGCTCATGTGGATTCAATCGGTAACATTGTAGCCAAAGGCTGCGTACGCGTGGACAGCGGTTTGATCGAATGTTCGGAAACTGAAGGCCTGATCGTGGACGGCAACGTTGGATTGGGGACGGTCAATCCTTTAAGTAAATTACAGGTTGCCGGCGGTTTAGCTCGTTTCGGCTTGGGCGGAACTGTTAATTTTGTTTCCGGTGACGGTGATGCTTACGTCAGCGATGATCTGGAAGTTGATAATATCATTTACGGAAATAAAATTTTTGCGTCTGGCAATTTGGGTGTTGGGACAACCTCTCCCCAGTCTGTTTTGCAGGTGGCAGGTGGTGATCTTTTAGTTGGTACTGGAACGTTCACGAATACATCGGTTGCGCCGGATTTGTACGCGACCGGCAACCTTGAAGTGGACGGAACTATTTACGGCGACGGTTCCGGGATCACAGTGTTGCCGTCCAGCCTTCCGGCCGGCGGATGGACCGATGGCGGCACAAATGTTTATCTGATATTGACAACGGATAATGTCGGTATCGGAACCACGACACCGGCAACAACGTTTGAAGTTGTCAAGACATCTAGCCGCTCACCGATGATGGTTTCATCGACGGCAACAGGAGCTGGCGATTATGTGATTGTGAGTTCAAGCGGCAACATTGGTATTGGGACCGTTGCCCCGCGCAGCGCATTATCGATTTTGTCCGGGAATGTAGGTATTGGAACAACCAATGCTGCGGCGGCTTTGGCGGTGGGTTCAACGTCACAGTTTCAGGTGAATACGACGGGTGCGATTGCGGCAGTGACTGGAATCACAACGACCGGCGGATACGCGCAGACGGGCGCTGGAATCAACACGCTAAGCGGGAATGTCGGGTTAGGAACCACAACTCCAATAGCGGGTCTGGCGGTAATGACAGGCAATGTGGGCATCGGGACATGGAGCCCGATCGGGTCTTTTGAAGTTAAAGGCACAAGTGCGACAAGGATTTGGACTGGTGCTGGAACTGATACGAATGCGACATCAGCAGGCGAGCTTTATGTCGAGGGAGATTTGGAAGTGGACGGAACTATTTACGGCGATGGCAGCGGGATCACAGCGTTGCCGTCCAGCCTTCCAGCCGGCGGATGGACCGACGGCGGGACAAATGTTTATCTCACGAATACCACGGATTTTGTGGGAATAGGAACTACGGATCCCACGAATACTTTCGAAATCGTTAAGCAGGGCAGCACGGCGCCTTTGATGGTTTCATCCACCGCAACAAGTGATGGCAATTATGTGATTGTGAGTTCAAGCGGCAACGTTGGTTTGGGGACAGTTGTGCCGCGCAGTGCGTTGTCCATTTTGTCCGGGAATGTTGGCATTGGAACAACCAATGCGGCAGCAGCGTTAGCAGTTGGTCCGGCCTCTGAATTTCAGGTGAATGCATCAGGCGCTATCGGAGCGGTAACGAGTATCACAACAACGGGCGGATACACGCAAACAGGTATTGGAATCAACAGCCTGTCTGGCAATGTAGGTTTGGGAACCACAACACCTGTCGCTGGCCTGTCGGTGATGAGCGGCAATGTTGGTATCGGCACGTGGTCGCCCATTGGATCGCTCGAAGTCAAAGGCGGCAGTGCGACGAGGATTTGGACAGGTGCAGGGACCGATACCAATGCAACATCAGCTGGCGAGTTGTATGTGGAAGGCGATTTGGAAGTGGATGGAACGATCTATGGTGATGGCAGCGGGATCACAGCGTTGCCGTCCGGCCTTCCAGCCGGCGGATGGACCGATGGCGGCACAAATGTTTATCTGATATTGACAACGGATAATGTCGGTATCGGAACCACGACACCGGCAACAACGTTTGAAGTTGTCAAGACATCTAGCCGCTCACCGATGATGGTTTCATCGACGGCAACAGGAGCTGGCGATTATTTGGTCATGACCTCCAGCGGAAACATCGGCATCGGCACAACGGCCAATGCCGGCGGCCTTGCGATCATGAACGGTAACGTTGGTATCGGGACCTGGTCTCCGACGGCAAAGTTGCAGGTTACAGGAACGGTGGATGCAACAGCGTTCGTTGGCGACGGTTCTGGTATTTTCAATATCATTAACGGCGGCGGATGGACCGATGGCGGAACAAATATGTTCCAGTCTACAACGACTGACCTTATTGGTATCGGGACAACGAGTCCAACGACCACGTTAGAGATTGTGAAGCAGGGAACGAATGCGCCGTTGATGGTCTCTGGCGTGTTCAATGGCGATGGGGATTATTTAATAGTTCATTCGAGCGGGAATGTGGGAGTGGGAACACAAGCGCCTGGGAGCAAGTTAACAGTGTCCGGAGGCTTGGCGGTAGGTACTGGACAAGCCTACACGACCTTGGCAGCACCGACGGATGGATTGATGGTGCAAGGGAATGTGGGGATTGGAACAACCGCGGCAACGCAGGGTGCGTTGATTGTCGCGACGGGTAATGTGGGGATCGGAACACTGATGCCTATCAACGGCACCGCGATCATGAATGGCAATGTGGGGATTGGGGTCACCAATGCGCAATCGAGTTTGGTGGTGTTGGGTGGGAACGTTGGGGTGGGTACGGTTAGAGCGGGAAGTTTATTGACGGTGTCCGGAGGAGCGGCAGTGGGAAGCGGACAAGCGTATACGACGCTCGCGGCGCCGGCGGATGGACTCATTGTTCAAGGCAACGTTGGCATTGGAACAACAGCAGCGGCAGGGAAGTTAATTATTTCGTCCGGCAATGTAGGATTGGGCACATTGAATCCAGTAGCTGGCCTATCGGTGATGACGGGTAATGTCGGTATTGGCACCTGGTCACCGATCGGTTCACTGGAAGTCAAAGGCGGCAGTGCGACGAGGATATGGACCGGTGCGGGAACAGATACGAATGCAACGAGTGCCGGTGAATTGTATGTGGAAGGCGATCTGGAGGTTGATGGAACGCTTTATGGAGATGGTTCCGGGTTAACAGGGACATCCGGCTTGACCGTGGCCGGCGGCTGGACCGATGGCGGGACAAATGTTTATCTGACAT